>OGFG01000031.1_pt1 | contig 139559 bp, 118 predicted proteins | sample 1570761 | NCBI WGS metagenome assembly OGFG01 (sample SAMEA2581938, study PRJEB24529) | metagenome | biome: Human gut stool | place: China | collected 2011
CATGGGCTTATAGCCCTGGAGCAAACCACCCGTTGGACGGGTGGTTTTGATTTTCAGAGAACAGGCATTGCTCTTTGAAAATTAAATATCAGCACATCAGATACTTTCTTTCTGCTGTTCGGAACGGACAAGCCATATGAGCGAACATATTTTATATATCTTCAGGACTCAGACATTGAAAGGCAAATTCAATGACGGCGATGACAGGCAGAGGGGATAATGATACTTCCGTCAAGTCAAAAGTCGAGCGTGATAAAACCGTCGCAACCAAAGATGGCGGCTGTGGGAGATCCTCACGGTGGTGAAATTCCAATGGAGCTATATGCAATAGCCGTCTGATGTGTTCCTTGTCGCAGGGCATCGAGGATAAATAGCGACAACAGGATAGCGTGAAAATTAGAGCTATCCACAAACGATTGATATTATCCCGACAGCAGAAAATTAAAAATCTTCTGCTGTCGGGCAGTGAAAAGTAAACTTTATGAAAGAGGTGTTTTAATTGGGATTTATTATAGGACTTTTTATAGGAGTATTTATTGGCGTATGCATTATGTGCCTGTGCAATGCAGCGGCAAAAGCTGATGAGCAGATGGAAGATCATATAAACGACAAAAACAAAAAATAAGGAACAGGTGGTAATTTGAACGAAAACTATATAAATGAAAATAACATTGATTCTGAACACAAAATAGAATCTGTTATAAATGACTGTAAGGTCACAATTTGCTTTTCTAAAAACAGAAATAACCATGTTGAAAGGAATATTCTCGAAAATCTTTTGGATACATTTGAGAACAGAATGAAATCTCAGATTGGATGCTGAATTTCTTTCAATTTATTTTTGGAATTCGCTGGATATTATAGGAATTATGTAGTATTGTTGGTTTGCAAAAATCGTATGAAAGGGTGATAAAATGAAAAGAGTATATTGCTTGTACAGAGTATCAACCAAAGGTCAGGTTGATAAAGATGATATTCCAATGCAGAAAACCTCGTGCAGAGAATTCGCAGAGCGCAATGGCTGGACAATTCTGAAAGAGTTTCAGGAAAAAGGCGTGTCGGGATTCAAGGTGTCGGCAAGTGACCGAGATGCTATTCAGGATTTGAAAGCCGCTGCAGAAAAGAAAGAATTCGATGTGCTCCTTGTCTTTATGTTCGACAGAATAGGCAGAATTGATGATGAAACCCCGTTTGTCGTCGAATGGTTTATCAAGCACGGCATAGAGGTATGGAGTGTCAACGAGGGCGAACAGCGTATGGATAATCATGTGGACAAACTTATGAATTACATACGATTTTGGCAAGCCAACGGTGAAAGCCAGAAAACGTCAGCTCGTGTTAAAACTCGCCTTAACCAGATGACGATGGACGGCAAATTTACCGGAGGTGTTGCACCATTCGGTTACAAACTTATAAAAAGCGGTGAAATCAACAAAAAGGGAAAAGAGCTTATGGACATAGTCGTTGACGATGATGAAGCTCCGATAGTCAAGAAGATATTTGAGATGACAGTTAAAGAGGGTTATGGTTCATATCGAATGGCTGACTATCTGAACAGTCACGGAATCAGAACCCATAATAACAGCAAATTTCAATGTAATACGGTTAATCGGATTCTTAAGAACAAATTATATTGTGGCTATCTAGTATCAGGCGGTGTTGAATCGCCGTATATAGAAAGACTGCATATCATTGATGAAAATATTTTTGAGCAAGCACAGTTTATACTGAAACAACGCTCCTCAAAAAATGAGGAAAAGCAACAGATAGCAAGGACTACAAAAGGCAGTACATTGCTGTCAGGAAATATATACTGTGCTCACTGCGGTCAGAAGATGGTATCAACAAGCTATATCGACAGATACGACAGGGCAGACGGCAGTCAGTACAGAGTTCGCAGACAAAGGTATATCTGTACCAATAAAGCGATGAAAAGAGGTGTTTGTGACGGTCAATCGGCTTATGCAGCGCACAGAATTGACGGTGCTGTGCTTGAAACGCTGAGAGATTATCTCGCCAAAATCAAATCAACGCCAAAGGATATAGCACTTGAAAAACGCTATAAGTCCGAAATATCGGAGTATAAGAGAAAGCATACAAAGCTTGAAAAGGATATTGAAAAGCTTAAAAGACAGGTAGTGGAATTATCTGCCGAAATAGGACGTTCTTTACTCGGCGAAAGCCGCTTCACTCCTGATATACTGTCAACTTCTATTGATAATACAAACGATTTACTCCAAAAGAAAGAAATTGAATTAAGTGATATAAAGTACAAGCTTGCCAATCAGCAAAATGCGATGGGCAGGCTTGATTTTTATTACTCACAGTTCAGAACATGGGCAGACGAATTTGATAACTCAACAATGGAGCAGAAGAAAATGATAGCTTGTCAGCTTATTAGAGAAGTTAATATATCACGAGGTTATGAAATAGAGATTGTGTTTGATATAAATTACAAGCAGTTTATTATGGTGGATTGATTATCTTGAAAAGCAGTTGTGTATATGATATACTTAAAATAGAAGTAAGATGTGAGGTCGAATGTTATGTTATCGTATTTAAAAGGAGATTTATTATCCAGTCCGGCGCAGGTGTTGGTTAATACTGTGAACATTGTTGGTGTCATGGGTAAAGGTATAGCGTTACAATTTAAAAATAAATATTCTGAAATGTTTAAATCTTATCAACAGATTTGTGAAAAACACATGCTTGATATAGGAAAACTTTATTTATGGAAATCATCAGAAAAATGGGTTCTTATGTTTCCGACAAAAAAGCATTGGAGAAATCCATCTAAAATTGAGTATATTGAAAGTGGTTTAAAGAAATTTGTTGATAACTATGAGCGCTTGGGAATAGAATCAATTGCGTTTCCAAAACTCGGTTGTGGAAATGGTAACTTGGACTGGAATATTGTTAAGCCCATAATGGAAAAGTATCTTAAGCCATTACCAATAAGTGTTTACATTTATATTGATAACTATACTTATGAACAACCTGAACATACTGATGATAATTTTATTGAGTGGTTGCATAGTAACCCAAAAGATTTAAGTTTTAACGAACTTAAAGAAGAATTGATAGCTATTATTAATAACAATAATAAAATACTATATTCTGATGGCTTGATTAAGCATATTGAGTGGACTGAAGATACTATATTTATAAAAAATGGCAAAGAGATCACTATAAAAGAGGAAGAATTCTGTGATTTCTGGGATTATATCAGAAATGTTGGTATTATTGAAATTGAAAAAATTCCAGAACCCTATACTCAATATTCAGAAGTTTTACTTAAGATATTAAATAAATTAAAATATTTACAGCCAATATTGATTTCAAGTGACGAAAATAAAATTGATACAAGCTATGGGTATCAATGTTCAGAGGGATAATATGACATATAATGAAACAATAAAAAAACAAAGAAGCTTGCTTCCAAAATCAAGAAATTGGTGGCCTAAATATTTTTATCATTTCACTGATATACAAAATGCATTGGGTATTATTGATAAGGGTTGGATTTTTGGTAGACAAACAGCTATCGAAAATGAATTGATGCAAAATGATAATGCTAGCAATTCAGTAATTTCATTATCATCTAATGGTATTAAGGAGTATGCTCGATTATATTTTAGACCTAAAACACCTACTCAATTTCATAATGAAGGATATAAGCCTGAAAGTGTTAGAAAATTAGATATAAATGCCAGTTGCCCAGTGCCTGTTTTTTTCTTTTTAGATGCAGAAAAGATTTTATGTATGGAAGGAATAAAGTTTTCCGAAATTTCATGTGCAGGGTTAAGCGAATTGAAATTAATGGATGGTGAAGAGAATTTCTCTAAACTTGCGTTTGATAAAATATATCATGATAGTCGTTTAGATAGTGAAAATAGAGATGATATTGTAAAGCATAGGCATGCAGAGGTGGTTCGACTAGGCGGTATTCCTATAAAAGATTGTTTAAAGGGAATAGTGTGTAGAAGTATAGCGGAAAAGCAAACATTACTTTATATATTAAAAACTCAATATTATGAAAAATATATAGACTATCAAGGTCTAATAATTTACAATCCTGTATTGGATATGTTTTTTAATAATGGTATGTATGTTAAAGATGTAAGATACGATGGTGAATTACATATATTACTTAACGATTCATCAAAGAGAAAGATTTACAATTGTATGGATGCAAAGGTTAAGTGCAGGATTGTAATAGATTATTTGGATAATTATGAGAATGTGGTAGATAGACAGACGCATATATTGACAGTTGATTATTTGAAAGCTGAAGAGATTAATGTAAATGTTCAAAATGCTTTTGTTGGTTATGCTGTGGTAGAAGTATATTTTGATGATATATTAATGTATAAAAATTCGGTAGATATAAGCTTGGATAGTGTGATATGAATTTAGAACTTTTATTAAACTGTCAATTTTAAACTTTATACTTATTTTATAATTAAATGATATGAACGCCTTGTAAGTTTGTGATTAAATTTACAAGGCGTTTTATATCAAAATAGATAGTATAATGAATTACTTGATGTTCGGTTTTGGTTATGTTGCTGACTGTTAATAAAAAAGCGGTTTGCTAGATTGTTTAATAAGTTTATATAAAATATTAAATTTGTTATGTGTACACAAAAGTACACACTTAAATTTGTTCATAATGCACAAAGAAGCGCTGTGATTTTTATACACAATTTATTTGTGAAAATGTTGATAAATTTTGTTGAAAATAGTATAATTTAGTAAAAGGAAGAAAAAACTTACTATTTTTATGATGTATCTAATTGTAAAAATAGTAGCGAATAATCTGAATTTATTTAATTTACTAAATTTTAAGGTGTGTATTATGCAATTGTATCTTGAATTTGATAATAATGGCAATACTTTTAATTTTGATTACTTATCAAATACCCAAAATATTTTGGAATCAAATTATTTACAAATATCAATTGATGTAATGGATTTGATATTTAAAAAGCATAGAGAAAACTTTAATTGTTTAAAGCGGCTTGAAGATAATACTGTGCTGATAGATAAAATTACTAAATCAAGGTATATCATCACTTCTCATACATTAAAATTTGAAAAACTTAGTTATGTATTTTCTTTTAGTTTAGTACCTGAAGTTGAGTTGAAATCTGCTTATAGCAAAGTTAATACATATAATGATTGTACTTTTATAGATAATTCAATAAATATCAATAATTTCGAAAGTTATTATAATCAAATGTCGTATAATGATGCAAAATTATTGCAGGAGCTAATTGAATTAATGGTTAATGGAAAAGTGCTAGAAAAGAGTAAATTACAAAAATTCAAAGACATGTTAATCAATAATACGGATGTACTTGGAATTCTTGTACCTATTATTTTGAAGATAATAGGTATGTAAAATTATTTGGGAGAATGTAACTATGTTTGAGAAAATTAATAAGGCTATTATTAATGGAAAATGCTTTACAGAAGATACAGATATATTACTATATGAAAATTCGAAAAACAGAATTTCTATAATATATGGTAAAAATGGATCAGGTAAAAGTACAATTGGTGAGGCAATTGATCATATACATTTTCCAAATAATAATATTAAAAGGGTGTCTTTGTTTGATTTTGAAGGTAACGAAATATTATTAGATGATAGTTTGAAAAATAATATTTCTGTGTTTAATGAAGATTTTATAAATAAGAATATATCAATAAGTGGTGATGGTTTATCAACGATTATTATGTTAGGAGAGCAAAATGATGTTGAAAAAGAAATTGATGACTGTAAAGTAAAATTAGGAAAAGTGATTTCCAACTGTGAAAAAGTGGAAAGTGTATGCAATAAATTATCTGATAAGAAGGAGATATCTTCTCCTTTGAATATTAAAGAGAAGTTTCTTCAAGTTTTAAAATCGGAACAAGGTTGGGCTAAAAGAGATTCTGAAATCAAAAGTAATGTAAATAAGTCTAAAGTTGTTTTTGATGTTATGTTGAATAAGTTGAGTTCTTTAAAAGTTTCGGATACCGAAGCAAATTTAAGAAAACATTTTAAAGATACTTTAGAACTGTATAGGAAATCCGGAAATATTGAAACAGAATATAGTGACAAAATTGAACCTGTTGCTATTCCTAGTGATATAGATGAACGTGTCATAAAATTGTTGGGTGGAGAAGTTCAGAAAATTGAATTTTCTGATTTAGAAAAGAAAATTCATGAAACAATCTTGGAAGGCAAGCAAAGAATAGTTGAACGAACTAATGAAGTTTTTGCTGTAGAAAAAAAGAGTATTTGTCCGTGTTGTTATCAATATGTATCAGATGAATACAGAGGATATCTGATTACCTGTATTGGCCATGTATTAAATGAAGATGTTAAAAATTTTGAGGAGAGATTACATAGAGCGAAGATAGAAGAAATATCTTTTAATACTGAACTTTATAAAACTCTTGATAATGAAATTATTTCAGATATAGTTTTAGCGATTCAAAAATGCAATAATATAATATGTAAATATAATGAATATATTAACCAGAGACTAGAGAATATTTATACACCTATTTCGATCGTTTCGTTGAATTTAGACGAGAAAATTAATGTTCTGAATAAACATTTAAAAAGATTAGAAATAAATCGTTTAGAGTTTAATAAGGCGATAAGAGAAAGAAAGAATATAAAAGACAACTTAGATAAAATAAACTTAAAATTAGCGTTCATAGAAACTAAAGTTATTTTAAAAGATTACTTTGATGCGGTAAATAATCAAAAGAAATTAGAGAATGAATTAAAAAAACTCAATGATGAAAAAAGTTCCATTGAAAAAGATATCAAGAAACTTAAAGATAAAAAGAACAATATTAATATTTCTCTTGATTTAATCAATGAATTGCTCTCTTATGTTTTTCTAGATAGTAAACGAATTAGACTTGAAACAAAGAAAGATAAATTTGTACTAAAATCGCATGGAGCTAATGTTAAACCAAAAGATGTATCAATTGGAGAAAGAAACATAATTGCTTTATGTTATTTCTTTGTGAATAGCTTAAAGGGAAGAGAAAAGCAGAATTGTTATAATGAAGAATCTTGGTATGTTATAGATGATCCGGTTTCCAGTTTTGATATTGATAATCGTGTTGGTATACAGTCATTATTGAGATATCAGACCGAGCAAATTATAAAAGGAAATGATAATAGCAGAATTTTGTTTATGTCTCATGACCTTAATGCTATATATGATTATCAAAAATCAGTTGACGATATTACAGGTAAGAATAAGGGTTGCGTAGCAATTAAAAAATTGTATAATAAACAAATTGTTAATTACAATTTGTATAAAACACAAGAATATACAACATTACTGAATTCAATTTATGATTATGCAAATACAGAGAATTTTAATGATATTAATAATTATTCTATTGGTAACGATATGAGAAGGGTATTAGAAGCGTTTTCAACCTTTGAATTTCGCACAGGTCCTTCTGAATTATCAACGGAAGCACTTCCACTTAAAACATTAGAAGAGCAAGACCCTGCATATAAGCAGTTTTTTCAAAATCTTATGTACAGACTTGTTTTAAATAGAAAGAGTCACACTCAAGAAACAGTTTTAGGTTCAAGTGATTATAGATTCTTTGATGAAATTTCTGATGAAGAAAAAATTAAAACAGCTAAAGGAGTATTGTGTCTTATTTATCTTTTGAATAAGAATCACTTGATTTCTCAACTTAAGGATAATACTAAAATTCAAAGAATTGAAGAATGGTGTGAAGAAATAAAAGATATTTTTAAGAATGCAGGGATTTAAATAGGTGATTAAGAAAAATTGTATGTAGAATATGAAGACAACAAACAAATATCAGCAGGTGGTTATATGTCAGATTATCGATTTGTAATTATTAAAATAAAAGAAGGCACACAGATTTATCAAAATATTCAAAAATATTTAGAGACTGATGATGGTTTTAAATATTTCAATATTGACTGTATAGAATGTGATAATATTCATAGATGTCTTTTGTTGTTGTGCGATAGTAAAAGAATATTAAAATTACATTGGTGTAAATGTGAAGTTGGTATAAGTTCAGGTAAAAAATACATTAATTGTAAGACGCTATATTCATCATCGTCTGATATTGTGATAAAGAATACGGTTGATTCAATTTTTTTAGATATTGATAAAGATTTTGATGTTAGTTATATAACGACAGAATGGTCAAAAGATTTATATGAGCAATTTGAGAGATTACTTGCTAATTATTCTTATAAAAAAGTTACTAGAGAGTATCAATCTAACAGTCAGGATAATCAGTTGGACGAAATTGCACAAAAGAATGAATATTGCAAAAGACAGTATGATTTAAAGGTTCCGACTTCTGATGGCAGAGGTGAATATCAGAGAGATTTTGATAGGATTATTTATTCAAAATCGTATAGAAGATTGGTTGACAAGACGCAAGTTTTCTCATCATCTAAAGGAGACCATTATCGTACTAGAATGACCCACACTATGATTGTTTGTCAAATAGCACGAAGTATATGTAATGCATTGAATGCTAATCAAGCTTTAACTGAAGCAATAGCTATTGGGCATGATTTAGGACATACTCCATTTGGTCATATTGGAGAAAGAACATTAAATGCAATAATAATTGAAAAAGATCCTGATGTAGGAGGATTTAAACATAACTATCAAGGTATTCGTGTTGTATCTAAACTTGAAAAAACATATTATGAAATAAATGGCTTGGATTTGTCTTATCAAGTTATAGAAGGTGTTTTTAAGCATACAGGACAAAAAGACTACGTTGATATAAATGCTTTTGTAAATGACCAGAATTTAAAAGATTATTTGCATTTGGAGTGTAAGTTTTCAGTTACGCTTGAGGGTCAGATTGTTGCTATTGCAGATGAAATAGCTCAACGAAGTCATGATATAGATGATGCGTTTTCTTCAAAACTATTATCTTTTAATGATTTTTTTGCATATTTAAAGTTAAGTAAATTTGAGGATTTGTACAAGGAAATTGAAAATATAATAAAAAGACGTGACGATTTTAAAGAGGTAATAATTATAGAAGATAACGAACTGTTTGCAACACAGATATCATCTGCGATAGTTAAGTACTTTATAAATGATGTTATAGTAGCTTCAAACTTGAAAATATCTAAGTATAAAGATGAATATTTAGATGAGTTCAATAAAGAACATTGTTTATCACAAAGAGTGGTAAGTTTCTCAGAAAATGGTTTAATAATATGCAATTATCTTGAGAAGATGTTAAATAACAAAGTTTTAAACAGTACAGAAGTATCTGTTTCAGATCAAAATGCTTCTGTTATTATAAAATCTTTATTTGATGCTTATTATGAAAATCCAAGACTTCTTCATAATGGTACTAAAGAAAAAATATATAATGATTTTATTAGAAGCAAAAATGCTAACGGTCAAATTAAAAATATTATAGATTTGGTTAATGGCAGTTCTAATGCGATTAAAGATGAGTTTAATCGCATTAAAAAGCATGAGGATGATGAGTATACTGTAAAACATAGAATTTTAGTCAGGGATATATGTGACTATATTGCGGGTATGACAGATTCCTATGCAATTGCAGAATATAATAAGATTTGTAAGTCTTATTGAATTTTTCAAAAGTTGATGAGATGTGTTTAAATTTGAGAAATTTGAGTTTAAGATTCATCAATTATAATTTAGCAAAGAAGTTTTTGAATAGGAGATAATATGTAATTATCATTTACTTTATATTGAGTTTAGGGAGTGCTTGTGTATGTATAAATATAAAAATGATATTTTTGATCTTTGTTCAGGTGCTGAACAAAATGCTCTTGAATATTTTTGTAAAGAAATTAATAATTCTAATGCTGATGTGTTTGTTGTTATGGCCCACAAAGCTGTTCAACTATTTCAGATTTTATTAGAGCAAAATCATATAGTTGATAGTGTAGCAAATAAAATTATAATTTCAAATCAAGCGCTTGATTTTAATTGTTCCTATCTTTTTGGAAAGAGAATAGCTATAGTTGATGATATTATTATTTCAGGAACTGCAATTTCAAATACCGTAAATAAATTGATACATATAGGCATTCCACAACAGAATATTAGTATAATTACACTTGCTGTTGATAAGCATTATATGGCCATGAATTTTGAAGGCTCAGATGGACAAAGTGTATTGCATTGTAATGTAGAATTAGATGATGCCTCTTGTATTGATCTAAGCTATAATATATCTAGAATTTTTGCTTATTATGGGTTACCGTATGATGTTGATTTTCCAACATACAATGCGGTGGATTTGAGTAATAAAAAGTTTAATTCGTTTTATAACAATTTTCTTTGGCGAATAGAAAGAATTTCAACGGATAAACAGATTGATGAAGGAGTTGAAACTTTTTCAATCTTTCCAAATGAAGTTGTCAGGGAAGAACTTTGGAATTATATTGGTGTGAATTTAGAAAATAGTGTTCACATAAAAATCAGAGCATATGTTATAAATTATCCAAGTGGGCGAAAAGAATGTAATATGATTCCAATGTGTTTGTTTAATGAGATATCCGAACATGATTTAAATACATTGTTTGATTTGTGCAAACCGACAAATCGAGAAATATCGCCCAATCAAGATAACATTTTTGTTGCAAAAATGCGTTATCTACAGTTTTATATTGCACATCACTTGTATTTGTTATTTTTGAAATGCAAAAGTATAAAAGGTTTATGGAAACCACTTGAAATTTCAACGAGGTTGCTATTTGGAATGATCGATGGAGAAAAAATTTATAATAGTATAAATTCTTTTTCTCAGTCTGGTTCCGTGGAGATTAATATAGATACTATCGATTGCATTGATAAATCATTGTTTAATGAATGCTATAATAATAAAAATTGTAAAGATTCATTAAATGATTTTAAAAAATATAAATGTCTAGAAAAAGAAAAGCAACAATATTTAATTAATCGCATTATTTTTTCTCCGTTTTTGTGGTGGTATGATACAAAAGAAATACCAGTTCGTAATATCTTAAAAAAGCAACCAAGACATTATGTCAAAGATTATAAAGATATAGAATGTCTATCTGGAAGATTAAAGAGTGGTTTTTCCTTACAATCAATTAAAATGATATTAAATGATATCCTTTCAGATTACGAGTCTGATATTGTGATTTCACTTTTCTTTGATCGAGCTATAGACGAAGGTATTGTTGTTCCGACTATTTATCATAATACAAAAAATAAGTATCTTTGTCGTGCATATCGTCATGGTGAAGATTTACCGTTTGGAATTGAAGATGAATGCAGATTATTGTTTTTTTTGAAAAAAATTAATGAGTTTATTCCTAATATTGAATATTCTGTTTTTGATGAAAATACCCAAGGTATATCTGAGATATCGTTTGAAAAAATAATAGTTTTATTTTATCAAATGGGTTTGAAGAAAGGAAATGTATTCAACCGATTTTTAGGTTTCAATAATATTAAACTTCTAAAACCATTCCTGAGTTTGCATGGGAAAATAGAAGGAATTGTTGATCCCACAGATATTGATAGGGTACATATTTATTCAGAAAAGGGTGATGATAATAATAGATATATTATATGGATAACTACATGGCTTTTAGAGAAAAACTTCATAAATAAAAGCGGAACCTCTACACAAAATGATCATATGTGCTACATTAAAAAAGATAATATTGAGAAATATTTGCAGGAAAACGAACGTAGCTGTATAAGCGAAAGCATAAAAAACGAAATTATTAATTTTGCTAATATGATTTCTACATGGTATAAATTTATGTTACAAAGTGGAAATAAAAAGAAATTTAAAGAGGATGCAATCGCTTTGACTTCTTGTTCTGATGCTTTTGTTTTTGCTTCTGCAATTGCAACTGAAATTCATTACTTTTCGAATTTTTGGAATAATCAGGTGCAAAAGGCTTTTATAAGGTATAATGAAATTGGTGAAATATATCAATTACTTACTGATGATTATTATGATAAACAACAGACTTTAAATACGGTACAGGGGTTAAACAGTGGTCGTAATAAAGTTGTATGGTACAATAATGGCAGAGCTGCTACTGTTGTTGATGATGTGGCAAAAATACTTGCAACAAGAGGAGCGAATAATTGGTATGAGATATGGAGTTCTGTTAAGTCTTCCGCATCCTCGCCCTTAAGTTCGGAAGTATCTGATATAGAAATGTATACGGCTCAGGCAATTGGTTATTTGTATTTTTATTCAGCCTGTTATGACTGTTTAATTTTTGATGACTACTGGAAATGCGGCAAAAAGCCACCCAAATTTGCAGAGTATAAAACACTATATATGGCTCAGTGCGAAAAAACAGCTTTATTGAACAAAGAATTATTTTCTGTATTTGATAAAGTAGGGAAAAGACGAGAACTTTGTGAAAAAAAGTCATTGTTTAATAAGTTAGTTAAAAATGAAATTATAAACTCTGAAGATTCCGTAATGAATATAGAAGACAATGTTACAAGAAATGCGATAATTTATACAGTTAGGTATAAGGCATCTCTTATTTTTGAAATAAATGCGTTTGAACCATCAAAAATCAATAATGTATTTATGCGAATTTGGGGACAGCTAAAAGACGAGGTAAAAACACAGATGAATATTATTCAATTTCCATTATATCCAAGTAATGGGAATATTGTAAAATATGGAGTGTTTTTTGGACTTTCTTCTAATAAAAATACGATATCTCCTTTGTATTGTGGAAAAGTTTTAATTGATTTTTACAAGAAATTATGTAAAGCATTTAATGCAAAAGCTTATGAGATTAAAGCAATCTTGCTACCTGACACGCCACCAGGTAGAATGTTTGAACATAATATACAAAAAAACATCATTGAAAATGCGGAAAAATTTAAAATAAAAATAATTAATAAATTAGACAAAAATTATAAAATTGGAACAAACCAGCAATTGATTTTAGTGATGACTGATTATGTTGACACATGTTTTTATGATGTTGTGAACACAATGAGATGGGATCATTGTCAGAAACTTAAAATTCAGGATGTTGAATCTCCTTTTTCCTCGATTAAAATTTATTATAATGATTATGTGAAAATAACTGATACTAAAAAAGAAGTAAAAAACGTAACCTATTCTGTAGTGAGAATAAAATGCGGAGATAATTGCGGAGCAGGTTTGTTGTTGAGGACATCAAAGCAAGTAGTTTGTATTTCGTGTAATCATATTTTTCAACCTTATTTTCAAAATGAAAAGATAATGGCGATATCTGAATATAGCAGTGAAAAGAGTTTTCTGATTAAACCGTTAATGAAGGTTATAAAATGCGATTATGATAACAAAGTTCTACCGGCATCTAATGAAATAACTATCCTATCACCTTGTTGGAACGGGCGCATTCCATTTGATATAAGTAGAATTTTGTCAGTAGATGATCTTAATATTACTATTGAAGACTATTTAGGTAAAAATTGCATCTGTTGTGGCTATCCTAGGGGTGGGACGCAACAATGGAGTGATGCTATAAAGCTAATAAATAGATCGTCAAAAGATTACTACCAAACAAGGATAATTGATCAGGCAAATGAAAAGGAGAATATGGATTTTCAAGGGTACAGTGGAGGAATTATCGTGCCAGAAGATAACCAAAATTGTGTTATTGGTATTCATGAAGGACGTTTTCAAGAAAAAAAGGGGCGAGTGATACCTTGTTCAGTAATTAAAGAAAAATTAAGGGGGATTTAATATGTTTAATTGTAATGAAATAAAAATTGACGGTTATTCTATTTACGTTGAGCAGTTGAAACAGTTGGACACTAATACAAACATGCATGATGTGGTAAATGTGGGTAGTAAAGCAATCAATTGGGCAAGCAGTGAAATTGAAGAATCGATGAAACCTATTGTGAGTATTTGGAATTCTCTTCAAAATACGGCAATGGAATCTATGCCAAATGAAATGGAGCTTTCAATGCAATTTGAGATATGCCTTAAGGGCGGAACTCCTGTGTTGAAAATTGTTTCTGCTGAATCCTCTGCACAAATAGCAATCAAGTTTTCATGGAAAAAAGATGAATAATAAAATTATTTTAATATATTGAAAATGAAATTGTTGTGGTGCTAGCAAATAGGACAAGAAAATAGTATTTTATATGCTATTCCCTTACACTCGCCAGAGCGCATGACTGTTAATCATGATGTCACTGGTTCGAGCCCAGTTGGGGGAGCCAGAACAGAGTAGTCTTTTGACTACTCTGTTTTCTTTTTTATCTAAATTTACTGCTAAATCGGGTGAGAAGGTGAGCGTTAAGAAAACGGTCCTGTGGACTGTTTTTAGTGAACTGGTATTGTGCGAGTGCTGTTTAAGAACCAAACGTAGTATGCGAGGCAGTTAATTTCCTCCCTTACAAAGTAAGTTGGGGAAGCCAGAAAACGACAGGTTTTTACCTGTCGTTTTTTTAGTGAAATAAATCCTTACGGATTTGTGAAATACGCTTTGCGTGTGAAATATTCCTTCTGAATGTGAAATGCCTACGGCGTGAGCTGATTTATTTCATTTCACTTTCTGCGTAAGCAGAAAATTTCACAATGCGTTATGTAGTATTTCACCGTTTGCACAGCAAACAATTTCACGGAGCAGTTGATGTGTGGAAACGAAATTTCAACCATGTCGAGCATCTTTTTGATTACGGCAGTGCCGTTCGTAAGGTTATGTGTACAACCAATGTGGTTGAAAGTATAAATTCAAGTTTCAGAAAAGTTACAAAAAAGGGTGCTTTTCCAAATGAAATGCACTACTCAAATTGTTCTATTTACGCACAACCGAGCTTTACAAAAAGTGGAATGGCAGTAAGGTTCAAAATTGGGCTATGGTCAGAAATCAACTGGCTGCGAATGAAAAAATCAGTGCCCGTATTAAAAAATACGAGCACATGATTTAAGGCATTAACATAATTTTTTATGATCTTTATAAAACTTACACACTTTTCTTGACAAAGCCTCCTCATATCTATTATTATAATGATGATGACCATGAACTCCCATTCCCAGGAGAGAAAATGTCACCGGATGGTGGTAATAACCGGTATGTTTACACAATTTACGGTGTGAACAATCCGAGAGCTATTTTTAATAACAACACTACCGATCCTGACACAAGACAACAACATCCCGGTATCAATCAACCCGGAATTGAAATAACAGAAGATGAAATGTGGGTGGTAAATGAAACTGCATATAGCCAGAAACCACAAGGAATTACAGTTCATTTTTATCGTCCGGCTGATTGGGAGTATTGGAACACAAGGATTTACTTCTATGAAGATAATAATATTCTGATGGAATGGCCTGGTACGCTGATGAATAGTCAAATGTACGATAATTGGTTAGCCTATACGATATATGGTATAGACAATCCTAAAGTAATATTTAATGATTCTCAAAATAAGCAGATACCAGGAGTATTACAAGAAGGTCACTTAGTAACACGGGATGTGTGGTATAAAGATGGTATATGGTCAACATATAAACCGTAATATACTTTGATAAGCAATCGGATGACAGAGTCTTTTGCTATGTCATCCGATTACAATATACTATAACAAAAAGAGTGATAGTGTATGAATAAAAAAACTAAAATTATATTGATAATTGTATTAATTGTAGCATTTATAGCATTAATAATACTTTTGCTTCATCCTTGGAAGAGTAACAAATCAGATGGTACGGAGTATTATATGTCAAAAAAATATAACTATTGGTTTGAGGTGGATAATGGTCAAGCAACTTTGATTAAATATACGGGTGAAGAGTATCATGTTAAGATTCCGTCAAGTGTTTATGGAGTTCCAGTTACAAAGTTAGGTGAGTATGAGGTGCTTAATCTTTCAGGAGCAGCTAAAAGGGGAATATTCGAAGACAGTAATGTGTCAGAAGTGAGTATCCCTGAAGGTGTAACGGAAATATGTAATGATGCATTTTATTCTTCAGGTCTCTGTGAAGTGAATATACCTTCCAGCGTTAGAGTAGTCGGGACAAGGGCGTTTGCTTTTTGTAAATATTTAAGGTCTGTGGAATTTGAAACAGGAATAAAAACAATAAGTGAATCAATGTTTAGTAATTGTAAAAACCTGCGTTTTATCGAATTGCCAAGTAGTGTAGAAAAGATAGAAGGTGATGCCTTTGCAGAATGTGCGTTACAAAAAATAGATTTACCTGAAAACATAAATACAATTGAATCTTATGCATTTAGGGAGTGTGATTCTCTAACATTTGTTACTATACCACCAAAAGTAACATCTATTAATAGTGGGACGTTTTATAGCTGCGACTTTTTAGAAAAAGTAAATATTCATGATGAAGTTAAATATATAGCTAATGATGCCTTTGACAGATGTGATAAACTTACAATCTGCGGAATAAAGGGCTCATATGCCGAGCAATATGCAAACGAACACAATATACCTTTTGAAGAATTAGATGCAACAATTGAGTTTCTAAACTAGTGAGTAACTGTTTGTTGATATAATTTTATTTCATCTAAAGAATAGGAAGTGAGATAATGCCAAAATCGAAAATAGTTTCGAGCATTATAGCTTTAGTTTTAGGTCTATGCGTTGTTGTATTTACTATTGCATATTTTAGTATTAACGGAAAACACAACAGAGAGGGATATACATTTGAGGGCGACTTTTTCAATGGCACTGCAACATTAATTGGAATGGAAAATCCGAAAGTAATGTTCAATGATTCGAAGAATAAACAGATACCTGGTGTATTGCAACCTGGGCATTTGGTTACACAAGATGTGTGGTTTAAGGATAATACTTGGACAACATATGAACCAGATTAACTGATTCATTATAAATTTCTAAAGATGAATGAGCTATTATGTTTGCTCATTCATCTTTGAAATTAGTGCTACAAACTTTTGAAAGGTTTTATATATGAAAACAACTAGATTAATACGAGTAAATATAGTATTTGCAATATCTTTTTGTACAGTTTTTATTTTAATGTTTTCAAGTTGTAAAGAGCTATACCCTATAACAAAAACTGCTGAAGGATATACATTTGAAATTGATGAAAATCAAAACGCTACATTGATAAAAACCGATATATTGGCTGAAACCATTGAAATTCCATCGGAAATTTCTTCATATAAAGTCAAAAAGCTAAGTTGTGTAGAAGAAGCTGCATTAGTTGGGGTGTCTCTTACAGGTGTATTTGAGGGAAATAATGTTGTAAAAGAAATTATAATACCTGAAGGAGTAGTGGAAACTTATGGCCCGGCTATAGCTAATTGCTATAATCTTGAAAAAATTACTATACCAGGCACAATGACGACATTTGACGTAGTGCGGTGTGATAATTTAAAGGAAGTGAACATTGTTGACGGAGATACTATTACCGAATCCTTTAGTTTCAGCGATTGTTCCGGGCTTGAAGAAATATACTTACCGAAGCAAATTAACAAAATCAGCACTAATGCTTTTGCTCGTTGCTATTCATTAAAAAATGTGAAGTTTTCAAAAAATGTTTATTGTATAGAGAGTGTGGCTTTCCAAGGATGTACTTCACTTACAAATATTGATTTATCCGACAAGCTATCAGAAATAGGTTCAAACGCTTTTCAATGGTGTACTTCTCTGCAAACTATTGATGTTCCGTCAAAGGTCAGGATTATTGAGAGCTGGACATTTGATGGTTGCAAATCTCTTGAAATAGTGAATTTGCCTGAGGACTTAATAAAAATAGGTGACGGAGCTTTTCGGGATTGCGTTTCTTTAGAGAGAATTAATGTCTATGATGAATGTGATTACATTGCGGACAACGCTTTTGATGGATGTGATAAACTTACAATCTGCGGAATAAAGGGTAGTTATGCAGAACAGTATGCAAAAAAACATAACATACCATTTGAAAAATTGGATACAACAATTCAGTCTGTAAATTAATAATTATCGGTTTGTTGATAATTAAAACTATATTTTTTACGAGAGAATTTTAATATGATGAAAAAAATAAAAAAATATAAACTACCTATCGGGATATTGTGCGTAGTGTTAGTGATATTTATATTGTTGCAAAGCTGTTCAAGTGAGCATTGGTGGTTTGGGTACACATATGAAACCGATGGATATACAAATAAATCGGCAACAATTGTAAAGATAAACTACCCATCAGAGAAAGTTGTAATTCCTTCAACAATATTTTTCCATAAAGTAAATGCTTTAGGCGGATATGTTACAGGATACAATTTGTGGGGAGCAGAAAGGAAAGGAATGTTTGAGGATAACGATATAGTAAAAGAGATTGTTGTTTCTGAAGGGATAGAGTATATATTTAACAGATGTTTTTACCATTGTATTTCATTAGAAAGCATACAACTCCCAAGTACTATAAAACAATTCTCTTTTACGAATTGTGAAAGTCTGAAAAATGTTAATTTTAATGGTGATGTAAAAGAAATTGAAAGTTTATCATTTTCAGGCTGTTCTTCATTAGAAACGCTTGTAATTCCGGATAATATTGCTGATCGTGGTATAGCATACGGTGCTTTTTCCGGTTGCACATCACTAAAAAGTATAAATATTCCCGATAATATTACTGCAATACAACAATATACATTTAGTAATTGCATATCCTTAAAACAGTTAGTTTTGTCTAAAAATATTAAGAGCATTGAATGGGGTGCTTTTGAAAATTGCACCTTGCTGGAGAAAATTATCATTTATGATAAGGCAGAACATATTGCAGACAATGCTTTTGAAGGTTGCGATAAGCTCACAATTTATGGAATAAAGGGTAGTTATGCAGAACAGTATGCAAACAAACATGACATACCATTTGAAAAATTGAATAACATAGTTGACTGATTATATTTGCGGAGATTAAATAAAGTCAAATTTTAGAATTTAAATGCCGACAAGTTATAGCTGTTAATGCTATTAACTGTCGGCATTATTTTTTGCCCTTTTGCGTTGAAAGTGGAAAGGGCACTTATGATTTATAGAAACAGAAGTCCCCAAATCGACCTGAATTAAAAAATTCAGATTGATTGGAGGAAAAATTAATGGATGTAAATTGCAATAGCAAGTTGAAACAATTTTTTAAGAATAGTGTAAATCTAATTAGGGTACAAATTTTACTCGTGGACTGTGAAAAAACAGCATTGCAAAAAAACAATAAGGCACATAACCGTTATCACTTTCGGTTATGTGCCTTTTGTAGTTTAATAAGTTTGTTAAGAATACCACGATTGATTACAGTCCAAAACAAGGAAGATTTCAGTGCGTTAATTCCAAAGTAAGTTCCACGTTGGAAGTTACTTTGGGGATTAACTATTTACTTTTTCGTTTAAATTTGCGGTAAATATGAATTGTATAATCCGTTATATTGTGTTATTATGTAGTAAAATAGTGTGCAACATTGGTGTTTTGAAAAAATTATGTTGCTGAAATTAAACTTGAAATAACTTACGGGGGGGCATATGGTTCGCAAAGTTGACAAAACAAAGCTTCTGACTGTTGTCGGGATAATTATATTCCTGTTCGGAGGTGCGGTGAGAATTTTTTCTCATCTTACTTCCTCGGCGGACAATTATATTGAAAATTTTGATGTTATTATCTTTTCGGGGCTTATTATAGGCTGGGGTGTGTCTGTTGCATATCGCATTGTTCAGAAGAATATACGAATCTGCCTTGTGATATCTGCGGCGCTTATGCTCTTGTGGATGGCTCTTCGTGCCATAAAATACAACAGCCCTGCCGACATCAACACATACGGACGGTATCTTTGGTATTCATATTACATAGCAATGGTGTTTTTGCCGCTTATGATGTTTTTTGCAATGCTGAATATCGGTAAGCCCGAAAATACAAATAACCGAAAATATCTTTTGATTATACCTGCCGCCGTTCTTGTGCTGCTTGTTATGACGAACGATTTTCATCAGCTTGCTTTTGTATTTGAACCCGATTTTCACAATTGGAATAAACAATACAGTTACGGACCTGTTTACTATGTAATTGCGGTGTGGATTTTTATACTTGTACTTTCGTCAATTGTGCTTTCAATCAACCGATGCAGAATTTCCGCAACACGCAAAAAGCTGTGGATTCCGATTGTAATAATTCTTGTCGCAATAATTTACACACTCTGGAATAATCTGAATCACGGATATTCGGGACTTAGAATTTACAATGTTCCCGAGGTGTTCTGTTTTGCCTCAATTGCTCTATGGGAAAGCCTTATTCAGATAGGTCTTGTGCCGTCAAATACGGGTTACGGCGATTTTTTCAATGCATCAAATCTTAACACTCTCATATTTGACAATGAGGGCAATGTGAAATACCGCTCAAAAAACGCAACAAATGTTTCAAAAGATGTTGTTCTGCAAAACGGTAACAGTGTTGTGATTGATGAAAATATAATTCTTAAAAAGCATAATATAAAAGGCGGTAAGGCAGTTTGGACGGAAGATATATCGGCAATTAACCGAATTAACAGAGAACTTTCGGAAGTAAAAGAGCAGATTTCGGAATACAATGTAATCTTAAAATCAGAGGCAGAGCTGAAAAAACGAAGAGCGGCAGTAACCGAACAGAACAAGCTCTATGACAGTATAACCGAATTTATCCGTCCTCAGCTTTGCGACCTTGAAAATATACTCAAAAATATTGAAAACAACAGGGGAGATATTGCGGTTAATTATGCCGGTGCCTGTGTTGTTAATGTTTACATCAAGAGAATAAGCAATCTGCTCATTATGGCAAAAAGCAGAAAAATGCTGAATGCTTTTGAGCTTGAAAACAGTATCCGAGAACTTGCCGAGTACATTTCTGTTTACGGAATTTCGTGTTCGTTTTTCAGTAATGTTTCGGGAGAAATTTCAGCCGAAAAAACGATTGCACTTTTTAAATTTATCGGGATTTTTATAAGGCACATAATGAGCTGCACAGATGCGTTGCTGTTTAATTTAAAAGTCAATGAGAGATTTATTGATTTAAAAATCAATTGTGACAGCAAAAATGAAATGAAAATTCCCGATGATTTACTTGACGATATTATAAAACTCGGCGGAAATGTCACCACGGAATATGACGCTGACACGCTGTTTGTGTTTGTTCGTATGCAAAGCGGAGGTGATGACATATGACATCCATCCTTGAAATGCGTTCGTTTGTTTGTGTTATATTGATGAGTGTGCAATTTGTTGTTGCCTGTGCGGCAATATACAACGCAACACAGTCTTTTCTTTATAAAATCAGGTTGTGGAAACCGATTTCAGCGGTTATAATTGCAGTAATCTCTTTGACAATGTTTTTGGTAAGCACTCATGTCTTGAGTAAAATATATTACGATAACCAAATTAATAAAATGGCTGAATTTTTTGGCAGAATGCCGTTTGCTCTGTCTGTCGGCATAACGGCATATTGTGCGATAATGTCTGTGTACATAACGGTAAGGCTTCATCATTGCAGGAATACCGATATTACCGCAATGTCAATTAAAGAAAGCTTTGACGGCTTGCCGACAGGACTTTGCTATTTTGACGAAAACGGACTTGTTGTATTGAAAAATAACCTTATGGAAAGCATATGCCTTGAACTTACGGGTAAATCGCTTAATGTTGCAATGCCCTTCAGAGAGAAGATAAAAGAGGCTTCTCAATATGAAAATGACGGGGCATTTACAGTCAGATTAAAGGACGGCAGGGTTTTCAGCTTTTCGTTGTCGGAAACGGAAATTTTTTCAAAAACCTATTTTCAGCTTGCGGCAACCGATATAACAGAGTTTACAAAGCTTACATCAACCTTGGAATATGAAATAGGCGAGTTAAAAAAGGTTAATGCTCATCTGAAAAAATACAATGAAATGGTCTATGATCTGACAAGAGAAGAAGAAATTCTTCGCACAAAAGAGATAATTCATGACAGGCTCGGCAGTACGCTGATAACAACAAGAAGATATCTTGAAAACGGCACTCTGTCTGAAAATAACAGTAAATTACTTGAAATGTGGAAAAACAATATTTCTGTTCTGAATACCGCAGAGAATGATCGCAAAGACGAAAACTTTGCTAAGGATATTGAAAATGCCGCAAAGCTTGTCGGAATAACGCTTGAAACAGTCGGAAATCTTCCGACTGATAACAATGCGGTTGCACGGGTTCTGACTTTTGCAACAATGCAATGCCTTAACAATGCCGCAAGACACGCAAAAGCAGATAAAATGATTCTTGAAAGTCTTGACGACGGTGAAAAATATATTTTTAAATTTGCAAATAACGGCAGAAAACCGCCTCAAAAAATCAATGAGGGCGGCGGACTTTCTTCCGTAAGAAAAAAGGCGGAGCAAATCGGCGGAAGCATGAAAATATCGACTTCCGAAATTTTTGTTCTTGAAATCACAATACCGAAAAGCGAGGTGCTGCAGTATGACAAGAGTGCTGATAGTTGAAGATCAGTCAATGCCGAGAACTTTATTTGAAATGTATGTAAACCAAAGCGAAAACTATACGCTTGCGGGCTCAATAAGTAATGCCGATATGACGGATTATCATTGTGAAAATTCCGATGTTGACCTGATTTTAATGGATATATGCACGTCAATGGGAGCAAACGGGCTTGAGGCGGCTGAAAGAATAAAAGCAAAGTTCCCGAAAATTAAGATAATCATTGTTACCTCAATGCCCGAATATTCCTATCTGAAGCGTGCCAAGGAAGCAGGAGTTGACAGCTTTTGGTACAAAGAGGTAAGTCCCGAACCTATTATTGAACTTATGGACAGAACAATGAACGGTGAGCGTGTGTTTCCCGACACAACTCCCAAAATTAAATTCGGCAACGCAATGAGTACGGATTTTACCGAAAGGGAGCTTGAGGTTTTGCGTGAACTGACAAGCGGTGATACAAACACGGAAATTGCCAAAAGACTTTACATTGCTCCGGGTACTGTCAAGAACTATATACAGTATATGCTTGAAAAAACAGGATTTAAGTCAAGAACAGAGCTTGCCGTAAAGGCAAGAGAGGCGGGACTTGTAATCCTTGACGATAGAATTAACGACAAATAAATACTTTTTTCTGAATATGTGCCGTTTGGCACATATTTTTTTGCTGTTAAAACAGTATAATACAATTACAGGATATAACTGCTCAGACGGTGAATATCTTTTGTGCAAAACGCTCTCTTTGTCCGATTAATAATCAAAGACAAAGGTGCATAAAATTTATTATTTAATGACAGGAGGAAAAACTATGGAGGCAAAAGGTTCAACTTTTCTTAAAGTAACGGGAATCCTTATGATTGTATTCGGTGCTATTGCATTGATTGTGTCAATCATCGCCATTCTCGGTATCGCCGCACTTGCAGCTTTTAACGACGGTACATACGATATGACTATGCTTTATGTCGGCGGCGTTTTCGCACTTATCAGTGCGGTTGCTGAGTTTGTTGCAGGTATTATCGGCGTTATCAACGCAAAACTTCCGCACAAGGCAAATACATGTATTGTATGGGGCGTTATTGTTGCGGTTATGTGTATTGCAGGCGAAATTATCAGCATGATAGGCGGATCACAGTTCAGTGTATTCTCTCTTATCTGCGGTCTTGCTATCCCTGTACTTTACATTATAGGCGCTGTTAAGAACAAAGCATAATTATTTTATTATTTACCCCCCTTTTAATTACCCACCGTAAATATTTTTAGCACAAGGTAACAGCTGTCCGAACAATCGGGCAGCTGTGCTTTTTTTGTTTATGTTGTGAAATATGCCGTTTGGCACATTCATCTTCTATCGCAAAATTGTACAATATAAGTGAAAGATATAGGTGAAAAGGGGTGATGGCCGTTGAAGAAAATTTTGCTCAGTGTTCAGAATAATTTGCTCAGTGAGGCTATTCAAAATGCCCTTGTAAAGAAGGGAAGATTTTGTATTGAAAATGTTTTACCGAATCAAGACGGGAAAATTCTTGATTTGTGCATTGCAGAAAGAGTTGATGTTTTGCTTATGGATGTCACAAGACTTGCCGATTCAACTATTGAGAAACGGCTTGAGCTTTGTGGAAAAGTAAAGGAATATCTGCCAAGCTGTAAAACGGCTCTGCTCTGTGACGAACAGACATATCCCGACCTTGCCGACAGGGTTAAACAGGCAAAACAATTCGGAAAAATAAGCTCATTTTTTTATTCATCCGTAACGGCAGATTATCTTGCCGCCGCACTTGACGCACTTTAAAAAGGAGGTACTGTTTATGGGTATATTTGACAGCTTTAAAAATATGACAAATCAGGCTGTAAAAAACAATGTTTCAAAGGCCGTTTCGGGAGCGGTAAACAATGCGATGCACAAAAGCAAAACATTTGTATTTGCCGATTATCCGAAAAATGCAGATGAACTCAAAAAAATGCCGGAGCTTGACTTTTCGTCACCTCTTTCAACAGCGGCATTTGCTATGCTTGTGTTGCTTGAATATGACGAAAGTCCGGAAAACACAATAGAAATGCTTAATGTATTAAAAGGACCTCAGCCGATGAACGGGATGGATATTCAGTTTTTGCGTGACAGAATCAAGGGCAGGGGATATATTCCTCGCTCGTATTTTGAGGGTTCATCCGTGAAGAACGATTATACACCGAATGTTCCGTACAAAATAACCGTTTCCGAGTATGCATATACCTATCAGAGCGAGGGTTATGCAAAGGTTCAGGTTCAGTCGTCGGGAGCGGACTCACCTCGCCCGATTGAGCTTCGCAGAAAGGGCAATCAATGGTTCTTATGGCGTAATCTTGCACTCTCTGACATACGAACTCCGGCTTCGGTTGATCCTTGGGCATAAAGGAGGGATTTTTATGAAAATCAAGAAAAAAGTAAAGCTTATTTCGAGTGTTGTTTTATGCTTTCTCATGCTGTTGACAACACTTCCTATGACAGCCATAACCGCAAATGCGGCGGCTCAGGCTTATATTAAATATATCGACACCGAGGTTTACATAGGAGATGTCTTTAACATTATCGTGGGAGTAAACGGCGGCAGTACAGGCGAAACCTTTACCTATCAATGGCAGGCAAAGCATCCGAGCCTAAGCTGGGTTAACCTCTCCGATAAAACCAACAACCCCGACTCGAAATTTTCGGGTGTTTTTACAGACCATCTTAAATTTCAGACCTACGCAGAACTTGTAGGGCCTGACTCAGGGTGGAAAGATGTTGTCTTTAGATGTAAAGTAACGGGTTCAAAGAGCGGTACTTTTTATTCGGGAAAATGTAACTTTCCGGGACTTCTTGATAAGACAGAAATTCCTGTAATTGGATTTTTAGGCTTGGAGAAACCTGAACAGCGGAAAATCCCCTCAACTACGGCAACTCCGATAAACAGCACTTACTACAGTTTTGATTATATTGAGTGGTATGAGTACAAAAACAACAAAGTTAGCAGAAAGCTCAACGACGGAGAAGCTTTTGACAGCGGTATGTATTGTTGTCAGCTATACTTTAATATGAACAGAGGATATGCGGTTGCCAAGAACGCAGTATGTGGCTTGTACAACGACGACGGTCAGGCGACAATTCTTCAGGATGAAACCACAGGTCAATATTATATTTGGGCATATTATGTTGTTGCAGATAAATCACCTTCATTTTCACATCAGTTCACTGAGGCAGAAATTATGAAAGGCAAAGAAGGAACTATATCGGTTACTGCCAACAATGCCGCAAGCTATCAGTGGCAGATGAAAGTAAGGAGAAGCACAGGAAGATATGTGTGGCGCAACATAAGTGACAACTCATCCACATCAAACAAATTTTCCTTCAAGGGTACAAAAACAAATGCTTTGACCATCAGACCGAATACGGATTTTGATGAAACTCATTTCAGGTGTGCTGTCACGGGTGAAAACGGTGATGTCATTTACAGTGTATCGGTTAAAGTGACGCAAGAGGTTAAGGCCAATATTATAATGAACCTCAAAACAGGCGGCTCACCGGATGATACTATTACTGTTAAGGTGGATAGATACACTTTTGACGGCGTTTATAAGGACAGCTTTGAACATGATATGGAAAACAGTAATGTAAAACCCTTATATTTTGGTTTTCAAACATTCCCAGGCAAACATGTCATTACTGTAAGCAAACCGCAGTGTATTGCAAGGGTGTATGAGATATATCTGTATAAAGACGATATTAGATTTGATGTAAACATTACAGTTCCGTATGATGTCAATATGGACGGTGTTATTAATGTTGTGGACGCAACCTTGGTTCAAAAATACATTGTCGGGTTTGAAGAATTTGACGATTACACTTTTAAAATTGCAGACACAGACGGTGACGGCACAATATCAGTTATTGATGCTACAAATATTCAGAAGAAAATCGTGAATCTTTTGTAAAGGAGAAAGTTTATGGGACTATTTGAAAAGAAATATTGTGACCTTTGCGGTGACAAGGTAAACGCCCTCACAAGGCAAAAGCTTTCAGACGGTTATCTTTGCAGCGACTGTAAGCACAAGCTCAGTTCGCTTTCATCAGGCTGGAAAAACAGAACATTAGCAGATGTTAAAGCTCATCTTGAACAGCGTGAACAGAACAGACAGAAATATTCGGCATTTGTTCAGTCGGCAAGTGCCGGTACAAACGAAAAGCTTGTTGTAGATTTTAATAACAGAAAATTCTATTTTACAATAGGCAGAGATTTCAAAAACAGCAATCCTGAAATTTTTGATTTTTCACAGCTACAGGACTTTTGGCTTGAGCTTGGATATACAACTCTGCAGGATTCCGACCGTGACGGAATTCCTGATGAGTATGACCGCTATGATAACCGTCAGGGCAGAAACAGCGGTTTTGGCAGTCAGTTTGATACAACAAACTCATTTTCAGGGCAAAACGGTATGCTTGATGTTCCGCTTGCACTTCAGCCGTATGTTCGTGATACAAACACATCGTCATCGCCGCAAAGAATATCTTCTTTAAAAGCAAAATTCATCGTAAATCATCCGTTCATAACCGATATATCAATGTATGTTGATTCGTCAATCGGTACTGTAAGAAATGAGCTTATGAGAGCGTTTGATGACGGAATGCAGTTAATGAGACTGTGTGAACAAATAAGGAACGGTATGCAGAACAATATGGGCTATCAGCAAAGCGGAATGTCCATGCAGAACAATATGGGCTATCAGCAGAACGGAATGCCCATGCAGAACAATATGGGTTATCAGCAAAGCGGAATGCCCATGCAGAACAATATGGGTTATCAGCAAAGCGGAATGCCCATGCAAAACAATATGGGTTATCAGCAGAACGGAATGCCCATGCAGAACAATATGGGCTATCAGCAGAACGGAATGCCTATGCAGAGCAACACAGTAAATCAGCAAGTTTCACAGCCGTTTACTCCGCAAAATGCTGCGGCAATTGTTTGCTCGGCTTGCGGATATAAGCCTGACGGCAATCCGCCGAAATTCTGTCCGTTCTGCGGGGCTGCCATGACATAACCGATATGACTTTACTGCCGTTATTTCATAATATTTCCAAACGAAAAACGCGTGTAAAAAAAGAAATTGTATCCGTGAGCTATTCAAAAAATCATTCAAATTTTGATTACTGCTGTTCTTTTTATGTGCGAAAAAAAGGTGTAAATTTCCTTTTTGACGCTATCTGCAAATGCGGTTATATCGCTTTTGAAAATGTTCTGATCGACGAAACGGATATGAGACTGCTGTGTGATGTTGTCGATGACGCATTGGAAATTCTGAAAAAATATAATCCAAAAAACAAGGGACTGACAGTCGATGACGCCACGGTTACAATCGTTGAAATCATATTTTCCGACAAAAACAGTATGTCGGTCAGTATGACGGAACAAACCTTGGATTCGCTCGAAAAAGCGTTCTTTGCCCTTGCTGAAAAATATTGCAAAGATGTTTAATCTTTAAAAACAATTGAAAAGCAACCCTATGAAAACAACCCCACGGTAAAATAATCGTGGGGTTGTTTTTTTGCTGTAACAGAAAATGAGTTCATTTTTTCTTGCCATTACCGTAGTAATTGTTTATAATTGAGGTATGACAATAAAAGAAGGCATAAACAATGCAAACGATAGATGAGGCACTAAACAAACTGAAAAAATCTGATTTTCGCAGTCGGTTTCATTTAAAGCAAAAGGACATTGACTATATTAATGAAAAAGGAATGAACAAAATCCGCTCCCATGCAGAAGATTTTGTCAGAACACGGCTTGCACCAAAATATATTCCGAATGACGGAAAGCAAACGCCCATGAGGGGACACCCTGTTTTTATCGCACAGCATGCCTGTGCCTGTTGTTGCAGAGGGTGCCTTAACAAGTGGTACAGAGTTGCAAAGGACAAACAGCTTAACGAGGTCGAACAGCAGAAAATTGTAAATCTGCTTATGGCTTGGATTGAACGGGAATACAATGATTATAATTCCCATAAAGAATGATAGATAAGGGCAAAAAGATGAGTGATAAATTAAGCGTGTTGAAAGATTACTTCGGACACGATTCTTTCAGAGACGGACAGGAACAGATAGTTGACGCTTTGCTTGACGGCAGAGATGCACTTTGCATTATGCCCACAGGTGCGGGCAAGTCTATGTGCTATCAGATTCCCGCATTACTTTTTGACGGGGTGACAATTGTTGTGTCACCTCTGATTTCGCTTATGAAGGATCAGGTCGGCTCACTCGTTCAGTCGGGAGTTCCTGCGGCATATATAAACAGCTCGCTTTCGTATCCGCAATTTCTCCGAGTGCTTTCAAATGTTGAACACGGAAAATACAAAATCATCTATGTTGCACCCGAAAGGCTGTTGACTGACGGATTTCTTGATACCTGTAAAAAGATAAAAATATCAATGGTTGCAGTTGACGAGGCTCATTGCGTTTCACAATGGGGACAGGATTTCAGACCGAGTTACCTCAAAATTATTTCATTTGTTGAAAGCCTTGCAAATCGTCCGATTGTCGGAGCATTCACCGCAACGGCTACGAATGATGTTAAAGAAGATATAAAGAAAATTCTCAGGCTTGAAAATCCGTTTGAAATTACAACGGGATTTGACCGCCCTAACCTTTTCTTTGGAGTAATAAAGTCATCGTCAAAGGACGAAAAGCTTATTGACCTCATTCGGGAGCGTGGCGACAGGTCGGGAATTGTCTATTGTGCAACCCGAAAAAATGTTGAATCTGTCTGCGAATTGCTCTGCGATAACGGCTTTTCGGCGGCAAGATATCATGCAGGTCTTGATGAATACGAACGCAGGAAAAATCAGGAGGATTTCGTTTTTGACCGAAAAAATATTATGGTTGCAACCAATGCTTTCGGTATGGGAATTGACAAGTCAAATGTTACATATGTAATCCATTACAATATGCCGAAAAACATTGAAAGCTACTATCAAGAGGCAGGACGGGCAGGTCGTGACGGCGGTGAGGCTGATTGTATTTTGCTTTACAGTCCTAAGGATGTTCGCCTAAATCGCTTTATGATTGAAAATTCCGAGGGCAACGATGAGCTTACAATTGAAGAAAACGAGCAAATTCGTGAGCGTGATTTTGAACGCTTAAAATATATGACCTTTTACAGCACAACAAACGATTGTCTGCGTGGGTTTATTTTGCGGTATTTCGGCGGTGATAAAAAGGCTTACTGCGGAAAATGCTCCAACTGCCTTTCCGTTCACAAGCTTGTTGATGTCACAATTGACGCTCAAAAAATTATGTCGTGTATTGCGAGAACAGGACAAAAGTACGGCAAAACCGTGATTTGTGATGTGTTAAAGGGCAGTAAAGGCGAGAAAATTCTAAAAGCTGAGCTTAACAATCAGTCAACCTACGGAATAATGAAAGAGGTTACGGCAAGGCATATTTTCGGCACAATTGACTTTCTTGCCGAAAAGGAGTATATTTCAGCCGACAATGAAACCGAGGTTCTAAAGCTTTTGCCAAAGAGCAGAGATGTGCTTTTCGGACGGGAACGGCTTGTGATGAAGAAAGTTGAAAACTCCGAAAAGGTTGTTAAAACGCACCGCCCCGAAGTGCCTGTTAATTCCGATTTACTTGATGCACTCAAGACTTTGCGAAAAGGCATTGCATCCAAAAAGAGCGTTCCTGCCTATGTTATTTTTACCGATGCAACGCTGATTGAGATGTGCAAAAAATTCCCCGAAACACCCGATGAAATGCTTGAAGTTTCGGGTGTGGGCAGAACAAAACTTGAAAAATTCGGAAAACAATTTCTCGAAGAAATCGCAAAATTCAGATAACTTCATATACTGTTAAAGGATGAACGAATTCGTTTGTCCTTTTCTTTTTCAATTTTCAAAATTGTATTGAAATAATTAGTACAAAGTGGTACAATAGTTACAGAGAGAAAACAGATTGGAGGCATTTGTATGGCTGACATATTTGATTACATAAGTCGGAGAGGCGATTTGACATTTGAACAGGACGGTTTTAACGAGCTTGACGCACTTGTGCTTTCACGGCTTGCATATCTTCCTTTTGACGGTGCGGTATCGTCCTGTCTGTTTGATGAAATTACCCTTGAACAGGCGGCAATGCGTGTGTTTGCAACCGATGATTACGAGAAAAATCTATTGTGGAAGGGCGACGCCGACCTTTTGAAAGCGACGGCAGAGAGTAAGAGATTTGGCAAAATTCTTGTTTCGGGGTATGTAAACGAGGTTGAGTCCGATGTGAGTATGCAGTTTTCTGCAATCACTTTTGAATTTCTCAAAAAGAATTATTTCATCTCGTACAGAGGAACGGACAATTCTCTTGTCGGCTGGCAGGAGGACTTCAATATGTTCTTCACATTTCCGTTGCCGTCACAAAAAAAGGCTCTTGATTATTTTGAAAAGGCAGTCCGTCTGCTCAACGGAAAATTCATTCTCGGCGGTCACTCAAAGGGCGGAAATCTTGCGGTTTATGCCGGTGCTTTTACCGATGAAAATTCAAGAAATCACATTGATTATATTTACAATTTTGACGGACCGGGGTTTTCTCTTGACAAAATCAGGGACAGCGGATTTTATGAAATCGACGACAGAATCTACACCTTTGTTCCGCAGTCGAGCATTTTCGGCATGATGTTTGAGCATGAGGAGAGCTACACTATAGTAAAGAGCAATCAAAAAGGTTTTCTCCAACACGATGTCTATTCGTGGGAGATTGAGCAGAACAGGCTTGTCAGGCTGAAAAGCACTACAAATTTCAGCGTTTTCTTTGACCACACGCTGAAAGAATTTGTTGAATCGCTGACAATTGCTCAAAGACGGGAGTTCACAAAAGAGGTTTTTGCCCTTTTGTCGCTGACCGAAACCGCAACCTTTAATGAGATGCTGAAAAATCCGCTTAAAAACACGGGAACAATCCTAAAATCCTTTGCAGGTCTTGACAGCAAAACAAGAAATATGCTTCTGAAAACAATCTTCGCATTCGTAAAAAGTGCAAAAAACAATTTTTCCGACATAACAGGCGGTCAAAACAAAATTACCGTCAGTTAATTATAAAAAAGCTCATATATGCTCCGATACTTTTTTGCGTCGGAGCATTTTCTTTGCGAAAAATTATTTGTCAAGACGAAATTTCCGTTTTGTCAATTGACACTTTTGGAATTTTTATTGTCGGTCTTGAAAATTTTTCATAATATACAAAAAATCCCGACACGGTGTTATGCTGTGTCGGGGTTTTTATTTTGCTTTTTAAATGTCAATAGTCAGTTCAACGGGGCAATGGTCAGAACCTAAAATTTCGGTATGGATTTTTGCACCGTCAAGCTTGCTTTCAAGAGCTTTTGAAACGATAAAATAGTCAATACGCCAGCCCGCATTTTTTTCACGAGCCTTGAATCTGTATGACCACCACGAATACACGCCCTCTGTATCGGGATAGAAATAGCGGTAGGTGTCGATAAAGCCGTCATCGAGCAACGCTGTCATCTTTGAACGCTCTTCATCGGTAAAGCCTGCATTCTTACGGTTGGTTTTCGGATTTTTCAAATCAATTTCTTTGTGTGCAACATTCAAATCACCGCACATAATAACAGGCTTTTTTTCTTCAAGCTTCTTTAAATATGCCTTGAAATCATCTTCCCATTTCATTCGGTAATCAAGCCTTTTCAGCTCACTTTGCGAGTTTGGAGTGTAGCAGGTGACAACAAAGCAATTGTCAAATTCTGCCGTTATAACTCTGCCCTCATGGTCGTGTTCGTCAATGCCGATTCCGTAACATACATTCAAAGGCTCTTCCTTTGTAAACATAGCCGTTCCCGAATAGCCTTTTTTGTCGGCATAGCACCAATACTGATGATATCCTTCAAGCAAGAGGTCAATCTGTCCCTCTTGAAGCTTTGTTTCCTGAAGACAGAAAATATCTGCGTCAACATCTTTAAAAAAGTTCTCAAAGCCCTTTGTAACACAGGCACGAAGTCCGTTTACATTCCACGAAATCAATTTTTTCATAATTTACTCCCGTACACACAAAAGGGAGCAAGCATTGCCTGCTCCCAAATTGCCAATTTGTTAATTATTCTTCTGCGGAAAATTCGTCCTTGCCTACACCACAGAGAGGGCATACCCAATCCTCGGGTACATCTTCCCATGCTGTGCCTGCATCAACGCCGTTATCGGGATCGCCGATTTCAGGATCGTAAACATATCCGCAAACATCGCATACATATTTCATACTATCAAATCTCCTGTTCAAAGTCTGTTGTGTAATCGGTTAGTTGTTGGTCATACGATTATCAAGCTGACTTTTTTGATTTTTTATTTTTTAATGATTACTTAAAGTATCTGTTAAGAAGACCTCTAAAGCCTGCGCCGTGTCTTGCTTCATCCTTTGCCATCTCGTGAACCGTGTCATGAATAGCGTCAAGGTTCTGAGCCTTTGCACGCTTTGCAAGGTCAAACTTACCTTCGCAAGCACCTGTTTCTGCATCTACACGCATCTGAAGATTCTTCTTTGTGCTGTCTGTAAGAACTTCGCCTAAAAGCTCTGCAAACTTGGCAGCGTGTTCAGCCTCTTCAAAAGCATACTTTGTAAATGCGGCAGAAACCTCGGGATAGCCTTCTCTGTCTGCAACTCTTGCCATTGCAAGATACATACCGACTTCGCTGCATTCTCCCTCAAAGTTAGCTCTGAGATCCTTGAGAATATCTTCGCTTACGCCCTGAGCAACGCCAACCTCGTGAACTGTTGCGAAAGACGCCTCCTCGTCCATCTGCTTAAATTTTTCCTTCGGTGCCTTACAAACAGGGCAAGCCTCGGGAGCTTCGGGACCTTCATAAACATAACCGCATACTGTGCAATACCATTTCATAATTACTTCTCCTTTGTAATAAATATTAGTGTACTTCTGCCGAACATTTAGGACATATGCCGTAGTAGATAACAAATCTGTTTTCTACCTTAAATCCCTTTTCGGCAAGCTGTGACTCAAGGTCATCAGGATTTTGACTGTCTTCAACATCAATAACTGCCTTGCATTTGTTGCATACAAAGTGTGGGTGCGGCTCTGTGTTGCCGTCAATACGCTCCTCACCGTTTACATTGCATATAACGCTGACCTTTCCTTCATCCTTAAAAAGAGCAATGTTTCTGTAAACCGTGCCAAGACTAAGGTCGGGAATTTCGGGTTTTAATTTATCATAAACCCAGCGTGCGCTCGGATGAGTGTCCGTACCGCACACAGCGTTATAAATTGCATTGCGTTTTGAGCTGAAATTTCTTTTTGCCATAATTCATAAATCCTTATGCAATATTAGTCAGTACCGATTGGCTAAAATCAGTAATCAGTATTAACTTTGGCTATATTCTATCACGCAGTTGTTTAATTATATTTACAATAAAGAATTATAAATAAAAAATTTTGCACAAAGAATTGGGAGGAAATATAGTGAAATCAAACAAAACAGTAAAAATTATCATTTTTACGGCACTTTTCCTGTCTGCAGTAATTTTAATATCGGTAATGACAGGCGCAGTAAAAGAAACAACGGCTGATACCGACAGCGTAAAACTGCCCGTAATAATGTATCACTCACTTTTAAAGGACGAAAAACTGCAAAATGACTACACTGTTTCACCGACTCTTTTTGAAAACGATTTAAAATATCTTTCCGAAAACGGCTACACAACCGTTGTTGTAAAAGACCTTACCGATTATGTTTACGGCAAAAAATCATTGCCCGAAAAATGTATTATGCTGACCTTTGACGACGGCTATTATAATAATTATTATTATGCACTCCCTTTGCTTGAAAAATACAACTGCAAGGCGGTCATATCTCCGATTGCCTCAGTGTCCGAAAAATTCACCGAAACCAAGGATATTTCCGTGACCTACGGGCATATAACTTTTGACGATATAAAAGAAATGTCCGATTCGGGCTATGTTGAAATTCAGAATCATTCGTACGATATGCATTCTTTGAAATCACGAAAGGGTGTTTTGCCAAAAGCTGGGGAGAGTGACGAAGCATATAAATCTATTCTTACGGAAGATGTTGTCAAAGCTCAAGGCTTGCTTGAAAATGCAACAGGGAAAAAACCGACCTGCTTTGTATATCCGTTCGGTGCAAAAAATGACCTGACCGAAAAGCTGATAAAAGAAATGGGCTTTTCGTGTACACTAACCTGTACGGAAAAGCCCAATATAATCACAAAAAATCCCGACAGCCTCTACGAGCTGGGACGATACCGCCGTGACCGCAACGAGTCAATGCAGAATCTTCTTATCCGAATTGAAACGCAGTCATAATATTTATACGGCAGATTTTTCAGCCTTGGCGTTTCTTACAAAAGCCTCGCACAAAGCTATGAAGATGAAAAACAGCGGAGTTGTAATCGGCTGATAAAGGTTTACAACAGACTGAACAGCATAGCAGATAACAGCCGAAACGCACGCAATCAGCATCGGATTTTCCTTTGCATACTTAACTGCGTTCTTGATCGTACCGCACACAATGGCAAGATAGGAGAGAAGTCCCGTAATTCCGATTGTGATAAGGTAGTTTAGATATTCGTTATGGGCGGCATTTGTTGAGCTGTCACCGTATTTTGAAAGGTCGTCAAAGTACGGACTGAATGCGGAGTAGAACATATCGGGACCTACGCCGAACAGTTTTTCAATGAATGAAGCGTCGCCAAAAATCCATATCGACCTTATCCACATAAAGCCTCTGTGCGTACCCCATATATCGTTAAAGCGGATAATTCTTTCTAAACTGCCGAGGTCGGTTTTGGTGTCAATACAGCTGAAATAAACCATAATTCCTATCATGGCAACCGCACAAAGTCCGAATACAACGGCAAGAGCAATCGGCACGGCTTTTGAAATTGTGATGTTTGGTTTTTTGTAATCAATAAGATACAAAATCCCTGTAATTACGGCACAAGCTGCAAGCAATATCCAGCCGATGCCTGAGAAAACGAAAATTTCCTGAAACTTATCAAAGCCCTTGCTTTTGTCGTCAAAGCAGAGCGAGAACAATCTGAGCAGCTTTGCAAACAACAGCATAACAGTTGCCGAAAGGAAAAATCTTTTCAGTCTTACAAGACTGTTTGAAAACCATACAAGGTAAATAATCATAAATACAGCCATGCCGAGAATGCCGGAATCGCTGTCGGCAGTCATAAGAGCCGCAAAGCCAAATCCTGTTGCAATAAGATAAATTGCCCTGAGCAAGGTTTTCTCCGTGATAACCGACATTGCAATCATAACAGGCATAGCGATGCAGATGTAGCTTGAAAGCAGATTTTTGTTGCCGATTGTTGAAGTGAAGTCGGTAATAGTCTGTTGGTCGGTGAGAAGAGTAAACATTCCGAGAGGATCAATATAGAATGAGTTAAGCACCGCAAGTGCAAAAACTATCATTGAACCGAACGCAAGCGCAACGAATATGTATTCAAAATATTTAAAGCACCTTGTAATCATAAAATATGCTGCGGTGTAAAATGCCATAAGCACAAGACCGTTGTTTCGCCCCTGAGTACCCAGAAGTGCATCCAAAGGGTTTGCAGACAACAGCGTTGAAATGACATTTATCCCGAGGAATACAATAAATGCCCAGTCCATAAACGAAAGCTCTTCATACAAATGCTTTGGTTTAGGCTTTTCAAGCTTAGTTTCTTCCGGCGGTTTATCAACGCTTGCAGACATGACAATAAGAAATTCCGCAATAACGAGAATACCCGTCAATATAATGAAAAAGTAATACTTGTCGTGCCTGATGTTAAAATATGCGTCCGTGAAAAACAACGGAAAAAGCGTGAACATAATAAGCAGATAGTAGTTTGTAAGCGCCTGCTGTACCGAATATTTTTCTTTGGGTTTGGCAGGCGGATTTTTATGCTTTGCAGAAGTCATAATAAAATAACCTTTCAATATAATGTACTTCAATTTTATAACGCACACACGATGTTGTCAAGAAATAAAGTAAGTGGAAAGCTCTGATTTTCGACTTGTTTCGATTGGCATATGCTTGCAAAAGAACAATAATTGCATATTTTACGGCACTTTTATTCCCAAATTAATACTTGTGGAAAAATAAGTATTGTATTTATCTTCGTAAAATGGTATAATTCTCCTTGAGATGTATTTCCATATTTGCAGGACAAAGACTTTTGTAAAAAATTGTTTATGAATTTATCTATTTGCAGATTGGGTGGTTTTATGAAAAAATTAGTTGTTTTTGGCTTTGACGGCACTCTTGCCGACACAGCCCCCGGAATTTTATATTGTTTCAATACAACAGCAGTTGCAATGGGCTATGAGCCTGTTGAACACAGCGCACTCTACGGAGTAATCGGCACACCGCTTGAATACGGATTTAAAACGCTCTTTAATATGAGTGATGACGAAATTGAATATGCCGTAAAGAATTACAGTAAACTTTATTCCCAGAAAGGAAAAGAGATGTTCACCGTCTATGACGGAATTTATGACGCTCTTCGTGAACTCAAGAAAAGCGGTTTTAAGCTTGCAATAGCAACTCAAAAGCACAGAATGTTCACAACGGATATTCTTGAAACCTACGAGGCGTCGGATGTTTTCGACGCAGTATGTGCAACAGATGTCGGTACAAACCTCACAAAGAGTCACCTGCTTTTGCAGGCGTGTGAGCAGACAGGAGTTTCCGTTGAAGAAAGTATCCTTGTCGGCGACAGCACAATCGAGGCAAAGGGTGCGGAAGAAATAGGTATGGACTTCCTCGCTGTGCTATACGGCTGGGGCTTTAAAACCAAGGAAGAAACCGAAGATTACAAGTGCGTCGGCACAGTGTCATCTCCGGCAGAAATCTCTCAAAAAGTCATGGCACTTTGATTACGGTTAGTGCGTGTAAAACAGTGCATAAATAGGATTAAAATTGTAAATTTTCCAAAAACAAATCGGGCAGTCATAACGATTGCCTGATTTTTTTATGCAAATTTAATTCTGTATAACAACAATGATACAACGATATACCTTTGCTTGCAAACAGAATGTTTGATAAACAGAAATATGATAGTACGGAATTGATATTGTTAAATTCTTTTACATAAATTTTAAAAGTTATTTTAAAATAATATTGAATTTTTACATATCGTGTGATAGAATAAGAGTGCCAAACAAAATTTAACTAAACTATGCTTGAAAGTGTGTATTTTTATTTCGGTAAAAATACAGGCTCTGTTTTAGCATACTTTCTTAGTATAGTTTAAAATTTTGTTTGGCGACAAAAGAGCTATGTATTTTTCGTGCGTAGCTTCAGCTACGCACTTTTTGTTTTATGCAAAATTATGCGAAAAATATTTGCTTTTTAAAAAAATCAAAAAAATTTGAAAAATTTTAAAATTTTTCGGATTTTATAAAATCAAAAGCCGTTTTAAATTGTCTATATTATGAAAGGAAATGAGAGGAGGTCATTTTATGAACATTTCCCACTTAGTAGAGAAAATTAAGAAGGGAGATAACAAATCATTTGAAAAGCTCTACAAGCTTACAGAGCGTGAAGTGTGGTTTACTTGTATCAGCTTTTTAAAGAACGAAACAACCGCACAGGACATTATGCAGGAAACTTACATAACGGCTTTTTTAAAAATCCAATCTTTGGAAAAATCATCACAAATCAGAAGTTGGCTTAACAGAATTGCCGTTAATAAGTGCAAAAATTATTTGAAAGGTAAAGGTGAAATCCAACTGGACGATGAAATTTTTGAAAATCAGGCAATAGTTGACGAGCGTATATCAATTCCCGAAGAATACATTTCAGACAAGGCAAAGAGAGAAATTATTCTTTCGATTATGCAGGAAGTACTGTCCGATGTTCAGTATCAGACAGTGATTATGCACTATTTTAATGAAATGACTGTTGATGAAATCGCAGAAGTCTTTGAATGTTCAAGGGGTACTGTGCTTTCAAGGCTCAACTATTCAAGGGCAAAGATGAAAACTGCAATTGAAGATTACGAAAATAAAAGCGGTGACAAGCTTCACGGTGTTGTTGTTGTACCTTTCTTTACAACTATTTTCAAGGAAGAAGCAAAGAGCCTTGCAGTACCGAACATTACAATCAAGCTCCCGAACGGACAGACACTTGCAACATCTGCAACAAAAGGCTTTGCGACAGGTGCAAAGTCAACAGTTTCATCTATCGTAAAGGCAACAGCAACTGCGACAGTAAAAACCAAGGTAATTGCCGTTGTCTGCGGTGCTACAATACTTGCAGGCACATCAGCAGTCGGCATAAGCATTCTTGCAGGCTGTAACGCTGAGAAAGAACCGACAGAACCGTCAGTAATATCTTCAACCGTACAGACTTCAACCGTACAGACTTCAACTGTATCATCTGAGGTCAGCAAGGCTATTGAGGATAACGGTCTAAAAATCGACAAAGACGGCAACATCACTGATAAGAAGGGTAAGAAAGTCGAAGTAAAAGACGGCAAAGTAGAAGTAAAAACCGATGACGGTAAGACAGTTACAGTTAAGGTTAACGATGTAAAAACAACGGTATCTAACAAAAACAACGGCAACAAGGGTAACACCGAAAAGAAAGAAAATACATCATCAAAGAAAGACAACACTTCAAAGACAAATACATCAAAGGTTGACACTTCTAAGAATGACAACAAGCCAGCGTCTAAGCCGAACAACTCTTCAAAGAACGACACAAAGCCAGCTCAGAAGCCGGCATCTAAGCCGAGTGAATCTTCAAAGACTGAAACACCTACAGCAAAACCAAAGCAGAAGGTATGGGTAGATGACTACAAGACAGTACACCACGAAAGAGAGTGGATTGTAACTGGTACTCACGAGGAACCAGTATATGAAACAAGATGGGTAAATGTTTGCAATGATTGTGGTGTACAGTTAGCAGATGCCAACTTCAGAAGAGAGCATCTCCTTTGGGAAGCGGATAACGGTGGTAGAGGTTCATATCATGCTGAAGAGCAGCAGGTTCAGGTAGGCACAAAGACAGTAGAAGACGGCTATTGGAAAGAAGCTTATGACGAGAAAGTCAAAGACGGCGGTCACTGGGAGTACAGATAATTAAATTCGATAGCAAGAGTAAATCCTTAAAATAATTATTGGGAAGAGAGGGTTCTTTATGAACCCTCTTTTTCTATGCTAAAAAATAAATATTATACTAAAGAAAGTATTTAACTTAATTATGATATATGGTATAATATAAACATATTAAGGGGGGAATTTACATGAAAAGTTATAACCCTGATAAGGGTAATTATGATAAGGGAATGCTCTGTAATCAACAAAATAAAAAAAGAGGTTAAGCGTTAGAAAAAATTGCTTAACCTCTTTGTTGTTTTAATAATAAAAAATCTTTTGTGTTACGATGTAATAAATTTTAAAAATATATTATCTTGTTTCCTTGAAAATCGGCAGGCAAACTAAAATGACAGTAAGTTTGAAAGTAAGTTTGACTGCATTTTATCTTGTTTTAACTTAATTTAAAATTACTCAACTGAATTTTTGAAATCTCAAAAACCCGGTGTTTAAGCCACTTTTAAGGTATTTTAAGTAATTTTGGCAAAAAATAAAAGGCGGTTAAAAAACCACCTTTTTTGGTCGAGGTGAAATGCTTTGCTGTAATGAAGAACTTTATCTCGCCAATGCGGCTTGTTCGTATTCAAACTCTCATCAACGCTCTCCCTAAAAACAGTCCACAGGACTGTTTTTACCTTCGTTTTTTCGCTAACGCTCGAAACTTGGCACGGTCGCCTTCAAGTCCTGCCACCTCAACCGTATTATGTAAAAAATAAAAACAGGTCACATTTTTTATTGTGACCTGTATGGTCGAGGTGACAGGACTTGAACCTGCGGCATCTTGGTCCCAAACCAAGCACTCTACCAAACTGAGCTACACCTCGAAATGTTGTTTAACAACAACAGCTTGATTATTATATACCATATTTTCGGATTTGTCAACATAATTTTCGCTTTTTATTCAAAATTAATTCAAATATTTTGAAAGTCACCATAAAACAGATCGAAAATGTGGTACAAAACAGCCGTCCCTACATAAGAAACGGCTGTTGGTGCAGGTAACAGGACTTGAACCTGCATGAAATTGCTTTCACATGGACCTGAACCATGCGCGTCTGCCAATTCCGCCATACCTGCTTATTAAATTGAAAATTGAAAATGGAAAGTTGAAAATGAAAGTGTCAACTTTTGCATAATCAATTTAAATTCCCTTGATTTTTACACGGTGGGGAAACCGAGGCGGAGCTTACTTTCAGATAAATCTTACTTTTCGGCTGATTCCGCAACAGCACCCAAAATGTGCTATATTATTATAGCAGACCGAAAGGTAAGTGTCAAGTCACATTTACTTTATCGGTCTGTTTTACGCTGATTATTTTTCAGAATCGGGTTTGCGGATTTTGAAACCGTCATATTTTCCAATGTCGCAGAGGGCAATTTCGTGGCAACCCATTCTTGTTGACAGCGGTGCAAGCTCCATATAGTCGCCGTAGAGGAAAGTAAGGTACTTGTCATATTCCTTTGGCACGGGGAACTTGTAACCCTCAAAGTCGGCATAAGCAACATCGTCAAGATATTCCTTTGGAAAAGCACCGTTATAAATATTTCTGCCCATTCCGTCATAGAGATATTTTGCGTTCTTTTTGTTTTTAAAGAATTTTAAAGTGCGGACTTCAAGCCACATACTGAATCTGAGCGGAAATATTTTTTTGCAGAAATTTGTTACAATGCTCTGGATTCTACTGCCGTTTTCAGCCTTGCGATTGTTCCATTTATTGAACACCAGCGCTCTTGTGAACAGAGTCACAGCCATATGAATTTTTCGTCCGATTGCTGAATTGGCTGTGTTATCATGACAGAAAATATCAAATGCAATTCCGTTGTGCATTGCGTGATGGTCTTTTGCAAAGTCGGTTGCAAAGAAAGTGTCGTCAAGTCTGACCTTGGCAAATTCATAGAAACAAGCCTTGTCCGTATGGTACGATTGAAAAGTCATATTGCTCGGAAGTTCCTTTGGCGCAATCTCGCAAAAGCGGTCAAAATCTTCACGCAACATCATAATATCGGCATCATCATCCCACGGAATGAACCCTTTGTGACGGATTGCACCGAGAAGTGTTCCGCCGCCGAGAAAATATTTTATGTTGTGCTTTCGGCAAATTCTGTCGGTTTCAAGCAGAAATGCAAGCTGAATTTCGTGAATTGAATCAAGTCTGCGTTCGTGTGAGTGGGGGATACGCAGAACTTTTTCAGACTTCATCTTGTCCATTATACAGATTTTCAGCATGGTTTCAAGGTCAATGTCGGGAGTGCATTCGTTTACGGAAATCTTGTTTGAATTTATTGCACAGCCGTCAAGCTCCGTAAAATCGCCCGACTCAATTGTACAGCGACTGCCGAAAATATCGTTGAGAACAGCCGCAATCATAATCAGCGATGCGTTGCAGTTTTTGCCGCCGACATTATAAACTGCGTTTTCTTCAAGAGTTGTCATTGCGAAAACAATCGCCTTTAAAACATCGTTGATATAAACAAAGGTATAGCGATCCCTTGTTGCCGGAACAACTGTGTTACGGCGGTTGGCTATATCGTCAAAAACAGGATCAAGCACGCTTGTAAAGTTGCTTGACGCTCCCAAAATTATGCCCGTTCTGAGTGTTGTAACGGTTGATTCGCTGTTCTTCAAAGCCGAGTGCAAGGCGGTTTCTCTCGTTCTCATAAGCTGACCTGCAAGCGATGAGGGAGAGGTTGCGTCAAGTTCTGCGTACTCGTTTTCGGAATAAACTCTGTGCGGTTTGGCTTTGCCGTAAATTCTGCTGTCGTTCACAACGACAACCCTTGCACCTGTGGCTTTTGCAATTTTGGCACAGGCATTTATCTCTGCAATGCCGTCAATCATAATCTGTGGGTTGTTGTCTGTATGTTCACCGCAGATTCCTGTTGTAATTACATAGTCGGCACTTGAAATTTCTGATGCAGAATTATAATCAACAAAATCAAAATCATCTCTTAACAAGAGTTCGCTGTGATAGGATGTCATTGCGTTGCGCGATTTGCCGAGAAGGATAACTTTTATTCCGAGCCTTTTAGCCTCGTTATTGTAGAGAAAGGCATAGCAAAGACACCTTGCAAGTTCACTGCCCGAGATGACAATTGTTTTGTTCCTGAGCTTTGCAAGAGTTTCTTTTTCAACTCCGGGCAATGCCGCCCTGTCGGCCTCAAATTCGTTTAAAAAATCTTTAATACGCATTACTTTATCCTTCGCAATTCTGCACGCAGTTCTGTTGCTCTTATACTGCGTTTTATTCCGTCTTTAGGCGTGGTTTTCGGACTAAAGCCGAGTGATTTTATTTTATCGTTGCACAAAACATACGGTGTGGGGGATGACGGAGAAAATTCGGGTTCTTCTTCGTCTTTTCTGTGAACGAACACTACAGAGAGATTCTTTTCGGGATTTGCCGATTTTACAAGATGTGCAAATTCCCGCATTGTCACATTTGCGCTATCGTTTGAAATGTTGTATGCCTCGCCGCTTTTTCCGTTAAGCAAAATATCAATCAATGCAGAAACCGTGTCCGTCACATAGCAAAAGCTGAACTTTTCACCACCGTTATCGGTAAGTATAATGCTCTGATTTTTTGCCGCACTGACAATCAGCTTTGCCCATTTTCTTTCATCGCTCATTCTGACACCTCCGAGTGTGGGGCATGGACGGGCGATTTTTACATTCATGCCGAACTTTTCGGCATAGCAAACAGCAAGTGTTTCGGCTGAACGCATACTTTGTGCGTATGCACTGTCGGCATCGGTCGGATCGAGATAGCCGAGGTCGTTTTCGCAAATGTTATTTTTACCGCTGAAAACCTCCCCGTAAACCATATATGAAGATACGAGCAGAACCGATTCGGCATTTGACTCTTTTGCATATTCAAGCACATTTGCAAAGCCCAAAGTGATTGTATCCGCAATTTCGGGATTACTGCAATCTTCCTCTGCAACCTCACACGGGCAGTTGCAGTATATTACAAAGTCGGCTCTTTCAATCTCCGGAAAGTTCTTTGACTCTCCGATTTCAACAACAAAATCTTTGCGGAGAGTAAGGTTGCCAAACTGCTTTTCGGCATCTTCACGGCTTTTGGCAAGGGCGATTACCCTTGTGTTGTTTTCAAAAAAATCATTGCCCTCAAGCAATGTGCATATAATGTAATATGCAATAAGTCCGTGACAGTCCGACACGAAAACAGTCTTGTTTTTTAACTGTTGAAAATTTATCCTGTTGTCTGCAATTTTTTTAATGTCCTCAAAAATTTCGGAGGGCAGATTGCCTTTTACGGTACAGTCCATATGGGTTTACCTCTCAGATAAATCAGAAAAGCTCCGCAATTGTGGAGCTTTTGCTTTATTCCGAAACGGAATTATTTTTTCTTTTTTGATTCCTCATAAACTCTGAGGGTTTCATCTGTCGGGCCGTCAAACATAACAGTTCCTTTTTTAAGGAAGATTGAACGCGCGCAGATTTCTTTAACCGAAGCGGCATTGTGGCTTACATAAAGTACGGTTACACCGCTTTCGATAATCTCTTTAATTTTACTTTTACACTTCTTTTTGAAGGTTGCGTCACCGACCGAGAGTGCCTCATCAACAACAAGAACATCAGGTTCAATGTTGACATTGATAGCAAAACCAAGACGCATTTTCATACCGCTTGAATATGTTCTTACAGGCTGGTCAATGTAATCTCCAAGCTCTGCAAAGTCGATGATTTTCTCCTCAATCTGCTTGATGTAGCTGTCCTCAAGACCGAGAACATAACCCTTCAGATAAATGTTTTCCCTGCCTGTCATTTCCATGGAAAAGCCTGCAGTAAGCTCAAGCAATGCGGCAACCTTGCCGTCAACGGTGATTTCGCCTTCGTCGGGAAATGCAACGCCCGTAATCATCTTGAGCAGAGTTGACTTGCCTGCACCGTTATCGCCGACAATACCAACCGATTCGCCACGATTGATTACCATTGAAACATTGTTAAGTGCCTTGTTCGTTTTTGCATTTCTCGGCTTAAAGAAAAGAGCCTTGAATCTTGCCTTGTCATCTTTGTAGAGTGTGTAGGTTTTGCTGACATTTTTAAAGGTAATAATCGGATCGGATACTTTTGTTTCAGCCATAATATTACCTCCTTAAAGTACATCAGGAAGTTTTTTCCTGAGTCTGTTGTAGTTGAAAATACCAAGGACGAAAATTACAACAAATTCAATTGCAAACACAAGACATTCCGTTTTGTTTGCATAGAACGGTCTGTTGTAGAGAAAACAGTTGCGGTAGCCGTTTACGAAAAAGTTAATCGGATTGATAAGCATAAGCTTGTTGAGAAACGGCGAATCAAAGCCGTAGGAGTTGTACATAATACCCGATAACCAGAAAATACCTGACATAACTGAAACAATCAGGCTTTCAAAGTCCTTACTGAACGCAGACATCGGGGCTGTTGACCATGTGAGCGCAAGGAAGAAGATAAACATCAACGGACAGTACAGGAAAAATTGCAGATTGTACCAGCTCGGTCCGATTGTGAAAAGTACATATGCGTACATAAATGCCATAAGAATCAGGTGAACAAAAAGCCTTGAAACCTCTGTATAAGTAAGGATTGTTGAAACGGGGAACTTAACCTTTGTAATAAATTGACGGTTGATTCTCAGTTCCTTTGCACCCTGCGTTATGCTGTCCTGAATAAAGAACCACGGAATGATACCGATGAACATAAAAGTAAAGAAGTCAATGGAAAAAGGCTGTGCTCCGCCGATGTCAAGGTGAAGTGTTTTAAGCTGTTTGATACCGCAGGAAAAAGCGAACCAGTAAACAAAAATTGTAAACGCAGGCTTAACAACAGCCCAAAGAGGACCGATTACGGCGCCTTTGTAAGTTTTAATAAGTTCGTTTTTGGCAAGGAGCAAAATCTGCTTTCCGAAGCCACGATGTTCTTTTAAAATTGTAAACAATTATTATACCATCCTATCTCTTTTGTGATGCACAGGCGCCCGCCTGCAAGTGAATAAAATCGAAAAATGTATTATGCACTCTTTAACAGTATATATTATATTACTTTTTCCTAATTTGTCAATCAAAACAAAGCAATTGAAATCTATTTGTAAGATTGAGCGAATCCCCGTTAATTCTGTGTATTTTGAGTGTTCGCAGAGCGAATATGACAACCTGTCACGGAAACCTTTTAAAATAAGGAATAATACTTTTAAGATAACGTAAAATTTAAAGGCTGTATAAATGGGGGATGATTAATTTTAAAAATTTACCAAAATTAAAATCCCGAACAGAGCCTTTAAAAGCTTTGCTCGGGATTAATTTTATTGCTTATCAGTCTGCCTGGATTTTTACAAACTGTTCCTGCATATAGGAATAAACCTCATCGGAAACATTTGAAAATACATAGCATTTGTCAAGATACTCGTCACTCGGGAAGATGAATTCGTTTTTCTTTGCATCTTCATCAATGTAATCGTCATATGCAACCTGATTGGGTGTTGCATAGTTGAGATATTCAAAGTTTGCGGCGGCAATTTCAGGATCCTGCATAAAGTTGATGAACTTCTCAGCATTTTCCTTGTTCTTACTGCATTTCGGAATACACATTGCGTCATAGAAAAGGTTTGAGCCGTCCTTTGGCATTGCGTAGTCAAGATCCTCGTTGTTATCAATCATTGTCATAATGTCGCCTGCGTAGTACGGAGCAATTGCCGACTGGCTGTTTTCCATTTCAGTAAATACCTGATCCATTACATATTTTTTAAGGAGAGGCTTCTGCTCTTTAAGCTTAGCGGCGGCTTTGTCAACATCTGCCTTGGTGCAGTTAGCAGGATTAATGCCCTCAAGCTGCATTGCAATTGCCATTGCGTCACGGCTGTTGTTAAACATAAGAATCTGACCCGAAAGGTCTTTGTTCCAAAGTGCGTTCCATGAATCGGGCTTTGTTTTAACCTTTGTTTTGTCATAAACCATACCTGTTACGCCCCAACTGTAGCATACGGTATATTTACCTTCGGGATCGCAGGCAAGCTTTTTGAAACGCTCCATAAGATTGTCGTAGTTAGGAATATTGTCAAAGTTAAGCTCCAACAGCATATCCTCGTCAATCAATCTGCTGATCATATATTCGGACGGAATGACAACATCATAGCTTACATTACTGTTTTTCAGCATATTGTAAAGCTCTTCGTTGGTTTCATAGGTTGTGTAGTTCACCTTGATATTGGTGCGTTTTTCAAACTCCTTGATAATATCGAGGGTGTCGTCTTCACCGTTTGAAATGTACTCGCCCCAGTTGTAAACATTAACTTCTCCTGCGTCAGCTGAGTTAGCCGAAGCACCTCCGCCGCAGCCTGAAAGGCAAGCCGCACATGTTGCCGTCATTGCAGATGCAAGGACAATGCTGATGATTCTTTTCATTTCTCAATCTCCCTTAAATAAAATTTTATAAATCAAGTTCTCTTTTTCTGCACCTTTTCTTCGTGTCTGTCACGCAGATTAATAATAACCATAACAATGAGTACAGCAAGGAAAAGCAGTGCGGAAAGAGCGTTGATTTTCGGTGAAATTCTCCTGTGAGTCATCGAGTAAATTTCAATAGAGAGGTTCTGGAATTTTGCACCTCTTGTGAAATATGTTATGATGAAATCGTCAAGAGAATATGTAAAACTCATGAGCAGACCCGAGAAAATACCCGGCATAAGCTCGTGAATAATTACCTTGTAAAATGCCTGCCATTGGTTACAGCCAAGGTCAAGGGCGGCGTCGTAAATGCTCTGATCCATTCGTTTGATTCTCGGCATAACATTAAGCACAACAAACGGAACACAAAAGCATATGTGCGAAATTAAAACCGTGAAAAATCCCATTTCAAAGTTAAAGATAACTCCGAGAGTTGTGAACAAAAGCATGAGAGAAACACCCATTACGATGTCAGGGCTGATGATCGGAATGTTTGACGCATTCTGAATAAGCATTCTTTTTTTGCCCTTGAAATTGCTGATGCCGATTGCGGCGGCAGTTCCGAGGATTGTTGCAAAAACAGATGCAAGAACGGCAATAATAACAGTGTTCCACAATGCGTTCATAATATTGTCGTCACGAAAAAGCTGTACATACCATTTGAATGTAAATCCTTTCCAGACGGTAGTTTTGCCGTTGTTGAAGGAATAGAAGATAAGTACGGCAATGGGCGAATAAAGGAAAATAAGCAGGATTGCAATGTAAATTTTTGAAAGAATACCTGTTTTCTTTTTCATTATGCAATCGCCTCCTCATCACCGAACAAGTTCATGATTATCAGGAACACGAAAATAAAAATCATTAGTATCAATGAAATTGCGGAACCCGTGTTTTGGTCTGTCCAGAATATTTTTTCAATGACATCACCAATCATAATGTCATCCGGACCGCCGAGATACTGTGCAACCAGGAATGTGCTTGCACTCGGAACAAATACCATTGTCACACCCGAAATAATTCCGGGAACGCTGAGCGGTGCGACAACCTTCCTGAATACTGTAAAGTTGTTTGAACCGAGATCCTGCGCCGCCTCAATAAGACCGTTGTCGATTTTGCTCATAACGGTGTAAATCGGCAGAACCATAAACGGAAGATATTCATACACCATTCCGAGAATTACCGCACCCGTGTTGCCGATGTAGGTTGAATGAATACCCAAAAGCGAAAGCATCATATCAATCGGACCGTTGTCCTGCAAAAGCGTTACCCATGCGTAGATTCTTAGCAGAAAGTTCATCCACATAGGAATCATAAGCAACATAATGAGCGTGTTCTGGGTTGATTCTTTCATTCTCGTGAGAAGGTATGCAAGCGGATATGCAAGTACAAGACAGATTGCCGTTGAAATAAGCGCAATCCAAAGTGATTTTACAAAAATGTTTGTGTAGTAAAACGCATTTGTAAATGCCTGAAGCGAAAAATTACCGTTCTTGTCGGTAAAGGCGGTAAAGCCAATCATAATAATCGGAATCATTGTGAAAACAACCATCCAGATTATGTAGGGAATAGAGGGCTTGCGTGATTTCATTTATCAGCCCTCCTTTTTCGAAAACTCTGAGATTACCTCAAACCGAGCCTTTGAAAAGTTGAATGAAAGCGGAACATAGGTTGCGACCTGCTCGTCTGTATCGCTGAGCATAAGCCACTTTCTTTCGTCCGATTCAAGAATGATTTCGTTGTGTTCACCCTTGTAAACTACGGATTCAATGTACAAATCCTTTAAATCTCCCACGCCGTCGCCTGCAAGCGAAAGAGCGTCGGGCGGCAGAGTGATTTTTAGCTTTGTACCTTCTTCATAGTATTTATCGGGAACGGTAACGGTTTCGCCCTCAAGCTCAAATTCAAATGAATTGTCGTTCTGATTTGCGTATGTAACGGTTGTCTCAATAACATTATCGTAAAACGGAAGAAGCTTGTTCATAATCTGAATGTTGAACGGGATAACCCTCATACCGATTTTGCTTCCGATTTCAGCCGATTCGGTGGAGTGGATAAGAATTTCACACTTTCCGCATCTTACGCTCATCTCATAGTGAACACCCTTGAAGGTTGTGTTCTCGACAATTCCGACAAGCTGACCGTCCTCGGGAGCGGTAACTTCAATATCCTCGGGACGGATGACAACATCAACAGGAGTATTTCTGCCGAATCCCTTGTCAACACATTCAAGCTCTTTGCCGAGAATTTGAATTCTGCAGTCATCAAGCATAATTCCGTTGAGAATATTTGCCTCACCGATAAAGTCTGCAACAAATGCGTTCACAGGCTCGTTGTATATATCCTCGGGAGAACCAATCTGCTCGATTACACCGTTGTTCATAACAACAACACGGTCGCTCATGGTCAGAGCCTCTTCCTGATCGTGAGTAACATATATAAATGTTTTCTGAGTTTTCTGCTGGATTTCCTTAAGCTCAAGCTGCATACTCTTACGCAGTTTAAGGTCAAGAGCGCCAAGAGGCTCGTCAAGCAGAATGATTTCGGGATCGCACACAAGCGCTCTTGCAATTGCAACACGCTGCTGCTGACCGCCCGAAAGCTTTGCAACGGAACGCTTTTCATAACCCTTGAGGTCAACGGTTGCAAGCATATCGGTTACACGCTTTTTTATTTCATCTTTCGGCATCTTTTTAAGCTTGAGTCCGAAAGCCACATTATCAAAAACATTGAGGTGGGGAAACAAAGAATATTTCTGGAATACCGTGTTTACATTTCTTTTATTCGGAGGAGTTCCGTTAATTCTTTTGCCGCCGAAAATGACATCGCCGCTGTCGGGTTCAACAAAACCGCCGATGATGCGCAGGGTTGTGGTTTTACCGCAGCCTGACGGACCGAGAATAGTTACAAATTCCTTTTCATTTATATCAAGGTTGATATGGTTAAGAATTACCTCACCGTCAAATTTGATGAAAATATCCTTGAGTGAAACTATTGTTTTCTTTGATGTCTGTTCCATTTATGCACCCCTGTTCCGTTGTGATAACAGTAAAATCCGTAAAAATAAAGCGGATTGTGTCAGCCTGAAAAATGCAGGCGAACACAGTCCGCTCTGCCGTTTCTGCAAAGACATAACCATGATGCTCAGAATTTTTGAACAGAAAAATAAGACGGCTGTGTCGCCCCGTCCTTTTTCTTCACATAAAATCCTTATTAACCGCTTAAAAGCGATTGCACGCAATACAATTTAAATTTTCCGAAATGTCACCCGTCACATAAGCATCAGGGGACAACTGCTCTTTGATTATATTCTAAATGCATAAAAATGTCAATCAATATCGTGTAAAAAGAAAATCAAATTTGCATCACCAATATTCTTTTAAAGAAGTAAAGTTCATACAGAGTCAGAAAAGGTTAAATATAATGCTTTTTGGTGCAAAATTATTGTTAAAAAATTTTTACAACCGTGTAATCTGCACAAAAAACAGCCCTCGAATTTGTAACATAAAATATATACTTTTTTGGTGAAATTTGTTATAATGAAATCGTAAATTTTATGAAAGGATGTTTTCCCTATGAAGAAAGCAAAAAAGATTGCAAGTCTTGTTGTTGCGTCTGCGCTTCTGACATCTTCTTTTGCGGCAATTACCTCCGTAAATGCTGCCGAGGTTGATTCCTCCGCACAGACTGCATCTGCCGACAGTACCCTTCGTGATAAGGTCGGCGACGGTGTTATGCTTCACGCATTCAACTGGTCTTACAATACAATCAAAGAAAACCTTCCCGCAATTGCAGCGGCAGGATACACAACAGTTCAGACTTCTCCCGTTCAGCAGCCAAAGGACTATTCAACCTCAGGTGATGTAACAGGTCAGTGGTGGAAGCTCTATCAGCCGATCAGCTTCCATATTGCAAAGGAGTCATGGCTCGGCACAAAGGACGATCTTAAATCACTTTGTGATGAGGCTGACAAATACGGCATCAAAATCATCTGCGATATCGTTTCAAACCATATTGCAAATGCCGATGAAACTAGGCCGGATTCTGTGAGCAATCAGGTTAAAAAGTACGAGCCTGAGTTCTATAAGAAAAGAAGAACCTACACCCGTACGTACAAAGGCGATGCAAACGACAGTTCGGTTCAGGCAGTTGTTCAGGGTCATGTTTCAAAGTGTCCCGACCTTGTAACAAACGATACTGCTGTTCAGACCTACATTATCAACCTCCTCAAGGAATGCATCGACTGCGGTGTTGACGGCTTCCGTTTTGATGCAGCAAAGCATATTGAAACAGAGGATGACGGCGAGTATGCGTCTGATTACTGGAAGAATATTACAAGCTCGGCTTCTTCTTACTACACACAGAAAACAGGCGATGACCTCTACATCTACGGTGAAATTCTTAACAACTGCGGTGCAGACAGAAGCTACTCCTCATACACCAAGTATATCAATGTTACTGATAACAGAACGGGCGACGCAGTGCTTTACAATGTCACAAAGGGTAAGGCAAGCACAGCTACCAATGCGAAATACAAATCAGGTGTTGCAGCGTCAAATGCAGTTCTCTGGGCAGAAAGCCACGATACATACGAGGGCAGCTCGGGTTCATCGGGATTCTCAAACACTGCAGATGTTTCGGATGAAAATGTTGTAAAGGCATGGGCAATCGTTGCATCAAGAAAAGATTCAACAGCTCTCTTCTTTGCTCGTCCGGGCACAGCTCTCATGGGCGGTGTTTCAACAGATACAACTTACAAGAGCACAGCTGTTTCCGAAATTAACAAGTTCCACAACCTCTTTGTAGGTCAGTCTGAAAAGCTCGGTTCTTCAGGCGACATTGCTTATGTTGCAAGAGGCACAAGCGGTATCGTTCTTTCAAATTGTAAAGGTACAAACGCAAGCGTAAGCATTTCGGGCACAGGTCTTGCAGACGGCAAATATACTGATACGGTTTCAGGTGCTGAGTTTACTGTTGCAAACGGCGTTCTCACAGGTTCAATCGGCAAGACGGGTGTTGCTGTTGTTTACAACGGTACAACAACCCCGAAGGCAATAAACTCTGTTGAAAGCGGTTCGTTCAGGGGCGACACAATGACCCTTACACTCACTCTTGAAAACGCAACATCTGGTACTTACTGTCTTGATGATTCAACTCCTGTTAAGTTTACGGGTACAACATCAATCCGTATCGGTTCAGATTATAAGCCGGGTGAAACAATCAACCTCACAGTTACGGCAACCGACGGCGTAAAGACTTCTTCAATGGCTTATAAGTACACAAAGAGTACCGCTCAGGAATCGGGAGTGTATGTATTCTTCAACCCTGCTACCCAGAAGGGCTGGTCAGCACCTTACCAGGTTTACATCTATGATGAAACCACAAACAAGGGTACTGTTTACAAGAATGCAAACTGGCCCGGCGAAGCAATGACTCTTGATCCTGCAACAGGTTACTATTACTACGAAGTTCCGAAGTCATCAAGTATTTCAGCTGATGAGGATGATGAAAATCAGGCTCCGTCGGATTTTGACCTTTCAACTTCAGCCAACACAAGAGTAATTATCTCTGAAAAAGGCGGCGAGCAGTATCCGGGCAGAACAGATACACCTATCAGCCTCAACGGTTCATCAAAGGCATTCTCACTTACAAAGGCAGGTACATGGGAGGATACAACTCTTACACCTACAAAGGTTGAGATTGAGGCTACTGATGTTACAAAGGGTTCTGCAGCAGAACCTACAACAAAGCCTGTTCCGTCAACTCAGCCTACAACCGCACAGCCCGCAACAGAGCCTTCGGGCAATGCTGTTTACGGTGATGTAAACGGTGACGGTGACATTACAGTCGTTGACGCTACACTCGTTCAGAAACATGTCGTTCAGCTTGAAACACTTTCGGCTGACAAGCAGATTCTTGCTGATGTTAATGGGGATAATACAATCTCTGTTGTTGACGCAACATTGATTCAGAAGTACGTTGTTCAGCTCGAAGACTGGGGCCGCACGGGTGATGTTTATCAGGCAGAACAGCCTACAACACCTGAGCCGACTACCGCCGAGCCTACAACCGTAAAGCCGACTGCACAGCCTACAACAGCAGAACCTACAACAAAGCCTGCTGACACATACACTCTTTACTTCAAGACTAAGCTTGGCTGGATGACATCTGACGGTGTTTCACTCTTTGCTTATGACCTTAACACAGGCGCAAGCTATCAGTTTGAGCAGGATACAGACGCTTACCCGAATGTTTACACAGTTGAAGTTCCCGCAACAGTTTCAAATGTCAGTGTTTATCGTTCTCTTTCAGAGGTTGACGAAAAGCCTGTAGGCGGTGATGACGGTAATGTTTACAATTGCTGGAATGCAACAGTTTCAAAGACAAACAACTGCATCTCACTCAGCAATGACGAAGCTGTTTCAACAGCTCCGTATGTTCCGGAGCAGAAACCTGCATTCACACTTTCAAGAGTTTACTTTGATAACTCAAAGGCACACTATACTGATGTTTATATCTACGGTTGGGCAGAGAGCGGACTCGGCAACGCAGCAGCTCACATGAATAAGATTGCAGGTACAGATATCTGGTACTACGATTTTGACACACCGCTCAGTCCCGGTGCAAACTGTTTCCTCTTTAAGGACACAGAATCAACATGGAAAACACAGACAAACGACTTGACAGTTGCTGACGGTAAGAACTGTTTCCGTGCAAATCCGGGTTCAAAGTCCGGCGGTGTCTGGGTAAGTTATTCAGAATAACAGAACTACAGAACAACCTTTTCTTAATATTCTGCTAACAGTAAAGCATTCCCTCCGATAAAATTCGGGGGGAATGTTACTTTTAATATGATTTTACTTGAAAAAGAATGTAATATACAGTATTATATTAGGAGTAATAAACCGAAATTTAAGTGAATTTATGGACGGGAATTTATGAAAACAGAGCAGATTTTTCAGGAATTTGAACAAAGGTTTGAAAAAGAATATTACGCACAGCTTGCAAGCAAAGAAATTCTGACTGTTCCTTTGCTTATTGAGATTTTTCTTGGCGATGATTACGCAAACGCTCACTGGGCGGAACAGGTTCTTTGAGTATATTTGCGAAGTAAATCCGAAACTTGTCTATCCGTTCTTTGAATTTGTTGCCAAAGGTCTTGACAATTGCAACGGCTTTCTTGCGTGGAGTACTTGGAAGATGATTACAAAGCTTTTGCCGATTGACACGGAAAATAAATTTGAAAGCGTAAAAGGAAGGTTTTACGACGCACTTGTTTCAAAAATACCGGCAGAATTTTCCATAGCCTGTGATTGTGCCGTGTCCGTTTTCATTAACAAAGCGGATGAACAGAAAAAATTGCTTGATATTTTGAAGAAATCCGCTGAACACAAGTTTTACATTGGCGATACCGAAATTGAAAACAGCGGAGAGTTAGCCAAAGAAAAAGTACAGTTATTTCTTGAAAGAATAATGAACTATAAAACAAAAGCGGAGAACAATTGTTAACTGATATAATCCCCTTAAAGCAGACTCTTGAAAAATATGGTTTTCAGGGAATGCTTTAAGGGGAGATTTTTATGTAAAAAAGAAGAAAAAAAGTACGGTACTGAAACGGAACAAAGACAACTGTAAAATCATATTTTCGCATTTTACAATACCTTGTTACAAAAAATCCGCAGACGGTAAAATCTGCGGATAAAATGTTTAAAATTATAATTAAAATGCCTCTATAAGCGGATTGACTGCACCCGGCTGTATTTTTTCGGGATGGTCAATATATTCGATTGCCTTGCCGCAACCGTTGATAACGCAGTCAGCGGCGGCTTTGTGAACTCTTACTTTCAGCTTTGTAGATTCGCTGAGAAGCCTTGCAAATCCCGTCGGCTTGGCAAGACCGCCTGTCAAAATTATACCGTCAGTGTAGATGTCACCGACAAGCTCGGGCGGAGTCTGTTCAAGCACATCTTTAATTGCTCTGATAATGTTAAGCGCAATATCCTCAATTACAGGCTTGATTTCGGCATAGCCAACATCAATAAATTTTGGCAGACCGCTTACGGCATCTCTGCCTTTAACTCTGAAAAGCTTAGGCTCTTTCGGGATTTTTACACAGCCGACTGCAATTTTGCACGCCTCAGCCATATTTGTGCCGATAATCAGGTTATGCTCTTTTCTGATGTATTTAACGATTTCTTCGTCCATTGCACAGCCTGCCGACTTTATGCACTTGGAAACCGAAATTCCGCCGAGAGAAAGCACGGCAATATCTGCCGTACCGCTGCCGACATCTGCAATCAGAATGCCGTGAGGACTTGTTATGTCGAGCGAACAGCCCATTGCCGCCGCTTTTGGTGCTTCAATAAGATACACCTTGCGAACACCGATTGAGCTTACTGCGTTTACAACAGCTCTTTTTTCAACCTCGGTAACCTCACTCGGAATTGATGCAACAACCCTCGGCATAGTCACCTTTGACGGACTGACCTCTTTTATAAGAATTGAAACCATATCCTCAACAAGTTCCGAGCGTGAAATAACACCGTCATCAATCGGGTGCATTGCCCGTATGCCTGCCGGCGTTTTGCCAATCATCTTATAAGCCTCGTCGCCGACACCGACAATGTCGTAGGTGTCAACATCAAACGCAACAACGCTTGCCTCATCAAGCACTATTCCTTTATTTTCAATAAAAACTCTTGTTCTGTCAGAACCGAGATCAACAGCTATATCCATTTTAATCACTCCAATGCTATATCAGCAGAGATGTGCAAAGCGTACAGCAACAAATCTCGCCGCATTTGCACTTGTTAAGTATTCTTGCACATTCACCAAGCGTACTGCCTGTTGTAATAATGTCGTCAATAATCAGTATTCGCTTGCCTTTGATTAAATTCTTGTCAATCGGCGAGTAAACGCCTATAACATTTTTTGCCCTTTCAGCCGCTTTTATGCTGTGCTGGGTTTTATTTTTCTTTGTTTTGGCAAGCAGGTCGGCATACTCAATGCCGAGAATCCTTGCACATTCCTTTGCAAGCAACTCAGCCTGATTGTATCCACGCTTTCTGAGAGTATCCTTGTGCATCGGCACACAGGTGACAAGGTCAAATTCCCTGTCACGGTAAACATCTTTTATTGAACGAACCATTTCGTGTGAAAGCAATTCGGCATATGCACCGCAGTTGTGAAATTTAAAGTTAAGAACTGCCCTGCGAAAAATTCCGTCATAGGGGAAAGGAGAGGTGCAGATGTACCCTCCCGTTGCATATCGTACAAGCGGCATTTCGGGAAATTCTTTTCTGCATTTGTCACAACAGTTTTTGTTCGGTTCAATAACCCTTCCGCAGTACGGACAACGAACCGTAAAGAAAAATCCTTTTATCGTGCCGAAAACTTTCTTAATAAAGTGTGTCATCTCTCAGTAAAAATTCTTTAAGACCGCTGTACCGTTTTGTACGGCGGTTATTGTTTACCATATATTCAACGGTTGACGGATTGCCGACAAGCACAAGCGTTTTCTTCGCCCTTGTAACAGCGGTGTAGAGCAGATTTCTGTAGTAAAGCTGAGGAGGTCCCGAAAACATCGGTATAATAACTGCGTCAAATTCATTGCCCTGACTTTTATGCACCGTGATTGCGTAGGCAAAATCAAGGTCGCCCGCAAATTCAAAGGTGTATCTTGCAATCTTGTCAAAAAATTTAACGACAAGCGATTTTGTTTTCCTGTCAATCCTTGTGATGATTCCTATGTCACCGTTGAAAATTCCTTCGCCCGTTTCGCCGTTTTCACGAAACCAGCGAATATCATAGTTGTTTTTTATTTGCATAACCTTGTCGCCTGTACGAAAGGTTTTTGAACCGATTGTGATTTCCGCCTTATCGTCATCCTTCGGATTTAGCGCCGCCTGCAATTTGTGGTTAAGCTCGGCAGTTCCGAGTTCACCTTTTTTGGACGGAGCAAGCACCTGAATGTTTTCAAACGGAGAATATCCGTATGCCTTTGGCAGACGATTTGCACAAAGGTCAGCTATTACCGCTGAAACTTCTGATTTATTGTTCCTTTGAAGAAAGAAAAAGTCCTTGTCGGCGGAATTAAGAATGGGTATTTCACCGTTCACAATCTTATGTGCGTTTGTGACAATAAGACTCTGCTGTGCCTGACGGAAAATTTCATTCAACCGTACAACGGGAATAAGTCCGCTTTCGATAAGATCGCCGAGCACATTACCCGGACCTACGGAGGGGAGCTGGTCGGAGTCGCCTACAAGAATAAGTCTGCAGCCTGTGGAAAGCGCTCTCATAACGCTTTCCATAATGAATGTGTCCACCATTGAAACCTCGTCAACAATCAATGCGTCGCATTTCAACTGATTGCGTTCGTTCTTGTTGAAAACGGGGTTGTCATGTTTATCCCAGCTGACCTCAAGCAGTCTGTGCAGAGTTTTTGCCTCATCGCCCGTGAGCTCGCTCATTCGTTGAGCCGCTCTGCCTGTGGGAGCAGAAAGCAAAACAGTTTTGCCGTTTGCTTTCATTATTTTTATTATAGCATTGAGGGTTGTCGTTTTTCCTGTACCGGGACCGCCCGTCAGAACAAGCATACCCTCGGTAAGTGCCATAGTGATTGCTTTCTTTTGCAAATCGGCATATTCGATTCCGTCCTCTTTTTCACATTTTTCAATCGCCTTGTCAATGCTTTTAATTTTCTCTGACGGAAATTTAAGCAACATTTTTATTCTTGACGCTATGTACATTTCGCAGAGGTGAACATTGGGTGGGAACACAAATTTTTTGCCGTCAATCTTATCTTCGATAAGCGAACGGTCAAACAGCATTTCTTCCATGCACTCCGAAACCTTTTCACCGTCAATTCCGAGAAAATCGGTTGAAACCTTCAGCAGCTTTTCCTTTGGCAGACAGGTGTGACCGTTTCGCTCATTGTGATGAAGAATGTATACGATTCCTGCACGCATACGGACATTTGAATCGGGTTCTAATTTTTCTTTTTTAGCAATAAAATCCGCACTCTCAAACGATACCCCAAAATCACCCTGACAGAGAATGTACGGATTTTTCTTGATTAAATCGACACAGCTCGGACCGTAAGCGTTGAAAATTTTGACTGATGCGGTGTTTGAAATTCCGTACTCGCCGAGAAAAAGCATGAGTGTTCGCACGCCTGTGTTCTGCTTTAACTGGTTTGAAAAATCCTCGGCTTTTTGCGAAGAAATTCCTTTCAGCATTGAAACTCTTTCAGGCTGATTTTCAAGCACATCAAGCGTTGCCTCGCCAAATTCCTTTACAAGCCTTTGTGCGGTTTGAGTGCCGATTCCCTTGATAGCTCCGGATGACAGATAACGCAGAATATCAGCCGCCTCGGTAGGTCTGCTGATTTCGCAAACCTGCACGGCAAACTGTCTGCCGTAGCTCGGATGATTTGTATATTTGCCGGTAAGCTTTACAACATCACCCGACGACACCTGCGGCATAATTCCGACAGCGGTCAGGTAATCGTCACCGTCAGCAAGCTCAATTACCGTGTAGCCGTTTTCATCGTTTCGGAAAACCACGCTTTCAATTGCTCCCTCAAGCTGAAGAAGATTGTCGTTGTTCATTAAAACTTACTCCTCAAATCTTTTTGTGAGTTCACCGAGAGTAATTTCGTAGCCCGCTCTTTCGTAGTCAAGGTAATTCGTACACGGCTTGAAGCCATCCGTATTTTTTGAAATCTGCAAAGCAATGTATTCAAGAAAATGCGGATTTTTAATCATAATAGGCCCTGTAACATGAGTAGCAAAAAGGTTCTTGTCCTTCAAACCCTCTGCTTTTGCATTTTCGTAGTCACCGAGTCCGTGTTTAACAGTGAAAAGATGATTTTCAATACCTTTAATTTCACTGCACTTGTTTACAAAGCCGACAATCGGTTTTGTGAGAATGTCAGATGTATAAACAATATCGCCTGTAATTCTGCGTTTGTTCTGCTCGGTAACTGTAAAATCATAAATTCCGAGTCCGTCATAAACCTTGCCGTCAGAGTCTGTAATTGTTTTTCCAAGCATTTCAAACGAGTTGCCCGTCATAAGAATTACCTTGCCGCTGTTGATGTATTCAACAAGAAAATCCTTGTACTTTTTAAAATCCTGCAAAACAAGCTTCTGATTTTTTTCTGTACCCGAACCGATGTAGATAAAATCGTAATCGCCCAGGTCGGCGTTGTCAAACAGGGTAAGCCTGTCGGTTGTAAATTTTACACCGCTCTTTTCAAGCATTCTTTCAAGTGCAGAAACATTGGCATATTCTCCGTACAGGTTCATTATATCGTGATACAAATGAAGAATTTTCATAATCAGTCCACCTTTACCTTTTCAAGAAATTTACCCTTGTCTGAGAAACAGGTAATTACATAAATCTTTTCTTTGCGGTCATTGTCAAGATAATCAACGGCTTCTTCAATGTCCTTGATAACCTTGATTTTGTTTCTGTCAACTTTTGAGAAAGAAAATCTTGTTGCAAGGTCGTTGCAATATGTTCCTGCAAGCACAATGTTCTTTACATTGTCGCTTTTGAGAAGGTCAAAGTTGATGTCCCAAAGCCATGAAACATCGCTTGTAAAATACTTTCTGCTGACTGCGTCAACAATAATCAAAACATCGCACTTATCCTTGTCAGATGCGGCAAGCTTGAGTGACTGATTGTACGAAATGCTGTTTTCATGTTTTGATGTAACAAGCGTACCCTTTCTGTTTCCGAGCGTGAATGTTACAACACGGAAGTTTTTAAGAACATAATTGCTCAGGCTCTTTGCAATTGTGTTGCCGTCAACACCTGTGATTGACGCAACGGTAAATGCCGCAAGCAAATTGTAAACATTATAAAGCGATTTGAGTGTAAGTTCAATCTTGTACTTATTGTTGATTGTAATTTCGCCTTTTTCAAGATCGGCAGAAGTAACTGTGTAGCTTGTATCCTGTCTTTTAAGACCGCAGTTCGGACATTCATAGTTGCCGATGTGGTCGTAGTGATAGCTTGAATATGTCATAGGAGATTTGCAGTGAGGGCAATATGCACCGTCATTATAAACACCGACAAACTCCTTTGTATCGGTCGGAAGATTGCCTGCACCGAACCATACAACATTATCCCTGCCATAGCCAAAGCACGAAACAAGCGGATCGTCGGCGTTAAGAATAAGCTGAGTTTCGGGATGAATACTATCCTTTACGGCATTGTAAACCCATTCCGGATGACCGTTTCGTGTGAGCTGGTCACGGTAAAGGTTTGTGATAACATAATGAGTCGGTGTGATGTATTTGAAGGTATATTTTGCAAAGCGTTCGTCACTTTCAATGAGAAGAATATCCGATTTAACCTTGCCCGAAAGAGTACAACTGCCGAGAATAAGAGTTGTAACACCCTCAATCTGGTTAGAACCCTCTTTGTTCCAGGCAACTTTTTTGCCGCTTTCACAAAGAATATGTGCAATCATCTCAACGGTAGATGTCTTGCCGTTACTGCCTGTTACGGCAACAATATATTTCGGCAGTTCAATTCGTCCGAGGATATCAGGGCAGAGCTTAAGCGCAATCTGTCCCGGCAGACTGCTGCCCTTGCCGAGCAATCCTCCGACAAATTTCAGAACCTTGCACACAATAATAGTAAATAGTTTTTTCATTTTGCCACTTCCTTAATTAAAGACAACCTGTGTTGCCTCTACATACCTTGTTTATATTCTCCATCATTATACCACAATTTTATTTCTTTGAATATATATTCTTAAAATTTTTTGCAAATTGAAACAGCAGGTTGAAAAAATTTTAAAATCCAAAAATAAAAAGCCCGAAATTCGGTCAGCTTGAATTTCGGGCTTTTCTGCAGAGTGCAACCATCCGTTCAATGAGTGGTTTTGATTTTATCTGTACTTTTCAACAAAATCGGCGATAAACTTTTTGAAAACACTTGCCTGTGAAATTCCGATATTTCTGCATATCCCTCTAAATTCCTCAACAAGTTCCTTTGGGGCGGAAAATGAAATTTGACTGTAAACTTTTTGATTGTATCTGCGCTTTACTTCGGTTGATGTGACGGTTTTTCTTTTTTCTTCCATAATAATTCCTCCTCAAATCAAAACGGAATCTCATAATTTAATCGTTTTTTCTGCAAATTTCATTGATATTTTCAATGTAACTATATTATACAAAAGACCGCTGTCCCATTATCCTACCTATGAATTTTAAAATTGAATTTTGTTGTCAGTTGAAAAGTAAATTAATTTTTGGATTTACTTGTATTGAAGGTGAGATTATAATATAATAAGCGTTGTTATGTAAATTTTGTTATGTGATTTATTAACGGAGAAAATTATGACTGAAAAAGAAAAAATGCTTAATTCGCAGATGTATAATCCAATGGGCGACAAACAGCTTCGCAATGAACGCTGTTCGGTTAAAAATCTTTGCAGAGAGTACAACAATCTTCCGTTTGAAGATGAAGAGACTCAGAAAATTCTGATAAAGAAAATTGTCGGCAGTGCAAAGGAAAATTTCTACATTACCGCTCCGTTCTGGTGCGACTACGGCTACAATATCGAACTCGGTGAAAATTTCTATTCAAACCACAATATGGTGATTCTCGACTGTGCAAAGGTGAAATTCGGCGACAATGTTTTTGTTGCACCAAACTGCGGATTTTACACGGCAGGTCATCCTGTTGATTATCCGAGAAGAAACGCAGGCTTTGAATATGCCTATCCGATTACCGTCGGCGACAATGTGTGGATTGGCGGAGGAGTTCAGGTCATGCCGGGCGTCACAATCGGAAGTAATGTTGTAATCGGAGGCGGAAGCGTTGTTGTAAAGGATATTCCGTCCGACTGCGTAGCCGTGGGAAATCCGTGCAAGCCTATCCGAAAAATCACGGATGAGGATATGAAAACCTGTTTTGACAAAAGTATGAATAAATAAATTCAAGTGAGGATTTTATGGAGCTTAAAAGTAACGAAGAAAAAATTACCCGTGCATTGCTCGTCAGTGTTGACACGGGCGAATATGACGCACAGGCGTCACTTGACGAACTTTTTGAACTTGTAAAAAGTGCGGGAGCAGATCCCGTTTTATCGGTAACGCAGAATCTGCAAAAAATTGAAAAGGGTACTTTTGTCGGCACAGGCAAGCTTGCCGAGATTGCCGAAATCTGCGAATCGCAGGAGATAGATTTGCTTGTGTTCGACAGCGAGCTTTCTCCGACACAGATTAAAAATATCGAGGCTGAAACAGATGTCAGAGTAATTGACCGAACAACGCTTATTCTCGATATTTTTGCACAGAGAGCAAGATCAAAAGAGGGTAAGCTTCAGGTTGAGCTTGCACAGCTTAAATATATGCTCCCAAGACTTACGGGCAAGGGTATCGCAATGTCAAGACTCGGCGGCGGTATCGGCACAAGAGGTCCGGGTGAAACAAAGCTTGAAACCGACAGACGACATATCCGCAGAAGAATTGAAAGCCTGAAAGAAGAGCTTTCCGACCTTGAAAAGCATCGTCAGATGTTGCGTTCACGCAGAAAAAAAGACGGTGTAATAACCTGTGCGATTGTCGGCTACACAAACGCAGGCAAGTCAACTCTTATGAACTGCCTTACGGACGCAGGTGTGCTTGCACAGGACAAGCTTTTTGCAACGCTTGATCCCACCTCAAGAGCGTTGAAGCTTCCGAGCGGTGTAACCGTTATGATGATTGACACGGTAGGACTTGTTCGCAGACTTCCGCACCACCTTGTTGAAGCATTCCGCTCAACCCTTGAAGAGGCGGCACAGTCGGATATTATTCTAAATGTATGTGACGCATCAAGTGACGAGGCAAGAACACATATGCAGGTTACAACCGACTTGCTTGAATCCCTCGGTTGCGGTGACACACCGATTATAACCGTTCTCAACAAGTGCGATTTGCTTGACGAAACTATGCTTGCACAGGACTTTAAAGCCTGTGTTCGCATAAGCGCAAAGAACGGCACGGGTATAGACGAACTTCTTAATGCAATTGAGAACAATCTTCCCGTCAGAATGAAAAGAGTAAAAATTCTTCTGCCGTTTGCACAGGCAGGTCTTGCAAATGAAATCCGCAACAAAGGCACTCTCATTTATGAAGAATATGTTGCCGAAGGACTTTCGGTTGAGGCTGTTGTTGACGAAGCACTTTATGCTAAACTTGCAAAATATGAATGTGAATAACTTAAAATTTATTTAATTTGACATTCTGTTTTTTGGTTGTTATAATGATATTATGAAAGGAAAATGATATGTCATTCTTTGATATGATTCAATCATTTGACACTTCGGTTCTTGAATTTATTCAAAACACATTTAAATGCTCTTTTCTTGATCCGATTATGGCTTTTTTCAGCTATATGGGTGAAATGGGACTTTTCTGGATTGCAGTCGGCATTGTGTTTATAATTTTTAAAAAAACTCGCTCAATGGGAGTTATGATGCTTGCTGCAATGGCAATCGGCTTTCTTGTCGGTGAAATCGGAATAAAAAATCTTATAAACCGACCACGGCCGTTTATGGTGAATATCGATTATTCAGCAAGACCGTCTGAGTTGAATCCCGACTTTGGGCTTAACATAGCCATTCCGTCAGGCAGTAGCTTTCCTTCGGGACACAGCTGTTCGTCACTTGCGGCGGCAACCGTTATGCTTATCAAGGACAAACGATTCGGAATTCCTGCACTTGTACTTGCGCTTTTGATTGTATTCTCAAGACTTTATAACTATGTTCATTATCCGTCAGATGTTCTCTGCGGAATGTTACTCGGCGTGATTTGTGCCGTTGTCGTTGTGCTTGTGTTTAAAAAGACAGGTCTTGACAACAGGCTGTCACCGCAAAAGGTTAAAGAAGGCTGATTTTATGAAAAATTACAGATTTGTCGGCAAAACCTCAAAAGAGGCTTTTCTCATCAAGGGAATTAATGTTTTCAACGAGCGTTGGATTCATGAGGGCAGTTGTGCCACCGTGACAAATCCTCAGAACGGCAAAAGCTATGTATTTTCAAAGTACATAAGCGGAGGAGTTGAGTTCGTTGCGGGAAAGGACGCAAGCGGTTACTGGCTGTTCTTTGTTGAGGCATAAAACTGTAAAATTCTTTAAAAGAATAATATATATTGGGAGTAAATGTTAAAAATGGAAAACGAAAAATTATTGGCAAAAAATTTGTTTGATTACAGCAGGACTATTGCAAAGCCCTTGCTTGAAACCGTTGATTATCCGTGGGAGGCTCTTCCGAAAATCAGCGAATTTATTATTGAACTCGGAAAAACTCTTGATCCCGAAATCTACGAGCAGAGGGGAGAAAATGTGTGGGTTGCAAAAAGTGCAAAGGTTTTTGACTCCGCATATCTCGGCGGACCGCTCATTATCTGCGAAGATGCCGAAATCAGACAGTGTGCTTTTATCAGAGGCAATGCAATTGTCGGCAGAGGCGCAGTTGTAGGCAACTCAACAGAGCTAAAAAATTCAATCCTTTTTGACGGTGTTCAGACTCCGCACTATAACTACATCGGTGACAGTATTCTCGGCTACAAGTCACACACAGGCGCAGGTGTAATCACATCAAACCTCAAGAGTGACAAGAGTCTTGTAACTGTTCTTTGCGACGGCGATAAGGTTGACACAAATGTTAAAAAGTTCGGCGCAATGCTCGGTGACCATGTAGAGGTAGGCTGCAACAGTGTTCTTAACCCCGGTTCGGTAATCGGCAGAAACACCAACATCTATCCGCTTTCGTTTGTAAGAGGTTATGTTCCCGAAAACAGCATCTACAAGCGTCTTGGTGAGGTTGCCGAAAAGTTTGAATAATATTTATGCATTTGTCGGCAAGCATAATTATTGTGTAGCTTTTATGCGATAAAGGAAAAATAACAGATTTTAAATTTTTGCGTTTTTTTGTTGACAATTGTGATGTTATTTGTTACAATAACCAAGGTTTTGATGACTTTTATCAGAACAATTTTCTGCCGTGTGCAGAAGTTGGATTGTATAAGCCCGTAATACGGACGGGTGTTTCTACAAACTGCCTTAAACAGTTTACTATAATCCCCGTTAAGGGGCGTAGTATTATGTTTTGGCGGTTTTTTTATTCCCCTTAAATGTTACCCACAACAAATAAAGGAGAAAATGATAATGAAAAAGTACGATGTTATTATTGTAGGCGCAGGTCCGGGCGGAATATTTTCTGCATATGAGCTTGTAACAAACAACTCTGAAATAAAGGTTGCCGTATTTGAAAAAGGTCATCTTCTTGAAAAGAGAAAATGTCCGATTGACGGTGATAAAGTTAAAAATTGCATTTCATGCAAAACCTGTTCCATTATGAGCGGTTTCGGCGGTGCGGGTGCGTTTTCGGACGGCAAGTACAACATAACAAACGATTTCGGAGGCACGCTCTACGAACATATCGGCAAGAAAAAAGCTATTGAGCTTATGGAATATGTTGACAAAATCAATATGAAGTTCGGCGGAGAGGGTACAAAGCTTTATTCCACAGCAGGCACAAGCTTTAAGAAGCTTTGCTTACAGAATAAGCTTAATCTTCTTGACGCATCAGTCCGTCATCTCGGTACGGACATCAACTACATTGTGCTTAAAAATCTTTATGATTACCTTGAAAACAAGGTTGATTTCTACTTTGATACACCTGTTGAAAATGTTGAACTCAAGAACGGCAATGATAAGGAAGGTTATCTTGTTGACACAGCCGATGAAAATTATGAGTGCAAAAAGTGCATTGTTTCAGTCGGCAGAAGCGGCAGCAAGTGGATGGAACATGTTTGTCATAACCTTAACATTCCCACAAAGTCGAACCGTGTTGACATCGGTGTTCGTGTGGAGCTCCCTGCCGCAATCTTTTCACACCTCACAGACGAACTCTACGAAAGCAAGATTGTTTACCGCACAGAACAGTTCGAGGACAATGTGCGTACATTCTGCATGAACCCGAAGGGTTGCGTTGTAAACGAAAACACAAACGGCATTATCACAGTAAACGGTCACAGCTATGAGGACAAGGCAAAGCAGACAGAGAACACAAACTTTGCACTCCTCGTCAGCAAGCATTTTTCAGAGCCTTTCAAGGACAGCAACGGTTATGGTGAAAGCATTGCCCGTCTTAGCAATATGCTGGGCGGAGGTGTAATTGTTCAGCGTTTCGGTGATTTGATTCGAGGTCGCCGAAGCAATCCGAGCAGAATCAAAGAAGGGCTTGTTGTTCCGACTCTTGATGCAACACCGGGCGATTTGAGTCTTGTGCTTCCTAAGAGAATCCTTGACGGTATCATCGAAATGATTTATGCTCTTGACAAAATTGCCCCCGGCACAGCCAACGATGACACACTTCTCTACGGCGTTGAGGTCAAGTTCTATAATATGGAAGTTGATGTTGACGAGCACCTCGAGTCGCCCCACAAGGGACTTTATATCATCGGTGACGGCAGCGGCGTTACACATTCACTTTCTCATGCCAGCGCCGGCGGTGTATTCGTTGCAAGGGAAATCTTAGCAAATTAAAAATTGACGGCGAGCCGCCGTTCCCAATTCGTGAAGATAGATTGCATAATAAACAGCATATTATGCCCGAGTGCAAAATTGCAAGTGTTTATGCAGTCTATGCTGTAGGGGCGTTCATTGGACGCCCGCATTGATGTAAGATTTTGTTTATTCACATAACTTATGATATAATCAAAAATGTGTATTCATTTGCAACGGTGAACAAGGTTTGCCGTTGCAAAACAGACGATATCTTTCTGCGACTGCAAACAATAAAAATAACCAAAACCTATTGATTTTATTAATCGGATATGGTATAATAAGCTCGTTGTGAAGCAGACTGAACAATCAGCTTGTCTTGCAATGGTGTTCTTTTGTACAATATATTTCTTTTTACGAATAAAGAAATGAATAATTTAGTTCAGAATTGCAAGAAGTCAAAAAGCGTGCAATTAAGTGAGCGGCAGGCCCTGTACGATTGGGGTCTGTGAATCATGTCAGGCGGGGAACCGAGCAGCATTAAGCAGTATTGCCGATGCGATGCAGTAAGTCTGTCGTTCACTCATTTGTACGATTGCCGTTATTTCGGCTGACGGCTTGCATTTTTTGTTGATTGCGGGGTGAATTTTTGTATCAGGTACTCTATAGAAAGTGGCGACCGAAAACCTTTGCCGATGTTTCGGGACAGGAACACATAACCACAACTCTTTTAAATGAAATCAGCACCAACCGTCTTAACCATGCATATCTTTTTACGGGTTCAAGAGGTACGGGCAAAACTACCTGTGCAAAAATTCTTGCGAAGGCAGTCAATTGCCTTCATCCCGTAAACGGAAATCCCTGCGGTGAATGTGAAATCTGCAAGGGAATTGACGACGGCAGTATCCTCGACATTGTCGAAATGGATGCCGCATCCAACAGAAAAATTGATGATATCCGTCAGATTATTGACGAGGTTCAGTTCAAGCCCGCAAAGTGCAAATACAGAGTTTACATCATTGACGAGGTTCATATGCTCACAACCGAGGCATTCAATGCCTTGCTCAAAACGCTTGAAGAACCTCCCGAACATGTCATATTCATTCTGGCAACTACCGAAGTTCACAAGCTTCCGCAGACAATTCTGTCACGCTGTCAGCGTTTCGATTTTCACAGAATCCCACCCCGTGCAATAGCAGACAGACTGCTCTATGTTGCAAATCAGGAGGGCGTGACACTGAGCGACAGTGCCGCAATGCTTGCCGCATCTGTTGCTGACGGTGCGTTGCGAGATGCTCTTTCGCTTCTTGACAGATGCATTGCAATCAGCTCGGAAATTGATGAAGATGTTGTTCGCAGTGCCGCAGGACTTGCGAGAAAGACATATCTTTTTGAACTCTCTAACTGTGTAATCAATAAGAACACAGCAAAGGCACTTGAAATTGTTGACAGGCTTTACGGTGAGTCCAAGGATATGGCAAGGCTTTGCGATGAATTGCTTTCGCATTTCAGAACGCTTATGCTCATAAAGTCGGTAAAAAATCCGAGGGATATCGTGATTATGGCTGACGATGAGTTTGAACAGGCTCAAACGCAGTCGGATTACCTCTCACTTGCCGACATTGTTTATTATATGGATGTGCTTTCAAAGGCATATCAGAATATGGGCAGGGGAACGGGCGACAGAACAGAGCTTGAAATGGCGGTTGTAAAGCTGTCGTCAGCAGAACTTGACGGCACAATTGAGGCTTTGACCGCAAGAGTAACCGCTCTTGAAAAGGCTGTTAAAAAGGGAATAAAGGTGAACTATGTTCCCGAACAGGTGCAAACTGTACCGCAGTCTGTTCAGAATGAAACTCCAAAACCCGAGGTTCAAAATGCAGAACCCGAAAAGTTACAGGAAACAAAACCTGTTTCGGAAAAAGTCAAGGACGAGCCGGTAATTCCGATGCCTCCTGTTGAGATGCCGACACCGAAACAGCCCGTTCAGACCGTACAGGAACAACCCGTTTCTGCACAGCAAAAGCCTAAGAAAGCAGTTCAAAGACAGAGCGTTGACCTTGATGCAATCTATAATAACGCACAGCCTTTTCCCGATTGGGCAGAGGTAGTCAACAATATGAAACCTGTTTCAAGGGCAATTGCGGCGGCATTTGCAAATTCTGCCGCTTACACAAGCGGAAAATATTTGCTGATTGACACAGATAATGAAATGGCTTTTGAACTTCTCAAAAATAACGAAAGACGACAGGAAATCCGTCAGCTTATTTTAGAAACAACAGGTCAGCACTATAATCTCGGTCCGTATAAAAGACCGAGTGCAAAACAGGAAGAAAAAACCGATCCCGTTGACAAGCTTATTGAAAGCTTGCAGGGAAGCGATGTAATAATAACACAAGAATAACCGAAAGGAAGATAAAATTATGAAAGCAAGATTACCAAAGGGTTACGGCAGCGGCGGAGCAAACAACATTCAGCAGCTTGCCCGTCAGGCTCAGAAACTTCAGGATGATATGGAGGCCGCATCAAAGGAACTCGAGACAAAAGAGTATGAGGCAACAGCCGGCGGCGGTGCAGTTAAGGTTACAGTAACAGGCAAAATGGAACTCACAAAGGTTGAGATTTCACCGGAAGTTGTTGATCCCGAGGATGTAGAAATGCTCTCAGACCTCGTTATGGCTGCCGCAAATGAGGCAATCAGAGCAGCCGCTAAGGAAAAAGAGGACAAAATGGAAACAATCTCAGGCGGACTTAACATTCCGGGAATGTTCTGATTATGTCTGGATATAATGTTGCTCCGCTTGAAAATTTGGTGGAGCAGTTTGAAAGAATGCCGGGAATCGGCAACAAAACCGCTCAAAGACTTGCATATTATGTTCTCAATCTGTCAAAAACAGAAGCGGAACAGCTTGCGGGTGCGGTGATGGATGCCCACACAAAGATTCACTATTGCAGTAAATGCTGTAATCTTACAGACAAAGACCTTTGTCCCGTGTGTGCAAATACCGCAAGGGATCATTCCGTTATCTGCGTTGTTGAAACTCCGAGAGATGCTACCGCTATTGAAAATACCCACGAATTTAAGGGCGTTTATCATGTTCTCCACGGTTCAATCTCACCGCTTAACGATATCGGTCCCGACAACCTTACAATAAAAGAACTGCTTGCAAGGCTTAACGAGGAATCGGTTGAGGAGGTCATTATGGCAACCAACCCGACCGTTGAGGGCGATGCAACGGCTCTGTATATTTCAAAGCTCTTAAAGCCGCTTGGTGTAAAGGTGACAAGACTTGCCTACGGTATCCCCGTTGGCGGTGACCTTGAATATGCCGATGAATACACCCTTGCAAAGGCTCTTGAGGGCAGAAATGAAATTTAATTTCTTGATTTAAACTATTGACAAATTGTCAAAATAGTAGTATAATCTTGTATTCCACAGTAGAAAGGAGGATGTGCAGTGGCAAATATGAAAACGATTGCTCAGAACAAAAAGGCAAGACACGATTATTTTGTCGAGGAAACCTATGAAGCCGGAATTGAGCTTTGTGGTACGGAAGTAAAATCCTTGCGTGCCGGCAGAGTAAATCTCAAGGACAGCTGGTGTTCAATTGTTGACGGCGAAATTTTTGTCAACGGAATGCACATTTCTCCTTACGAACAGGGAAACATCTTTAACCGTGATCCGATGCGTGTGAGAAAGCTCCTTATGCACAAAAAAGAGATTTTAAAGCTCTACGGCACGGTTAAGCAGACGGGATATTCACTTATCCCGATTAGTCTGTATTTCAAGGACAGCAAGGTAAAACTTCAGGTTGGACTCTGCAAAGGTAAAAAGCTATACGATAAGCGTGCCGATATGGCAGAACGCTCCGCAAAGCGTGATATGGAGCGTGCCATTAAAGAGCAGAGAAGATAGTTTGGTGTTATTATGAGTTTGCGTAGCTTGTACGAAGATATTTCGGAATACAGCGATTTTGCTTTAATCGGACGGGACTTTTCTGCGTTTGATACCGATTATTCCGTGCTTGGTTTTGCAAATTCGTCCGATAAAACCGAGCTTGTTCTGTTGATTTTCAATTGTTCCAAAGATGATATTTGCTGTGAAGATTTGACTTTGAGAGAAAATATCATTCTTGAAAAGAAAAATAATTCTGATTTGTCCGATGATTTTTCCGCAATTGTAATTGACGGACAGCGTTTTGACTTTGACTCAGTATGCGGTGAAACGCTTGAATGTTGCGAATTAACAAGGTCATATATCATCTCAGAGTTTATGAAACTCGGTTGGAAGAGCGACAGGCTTTTCGATGCTCCTCTTGATTCTTTAATGATATACCTTATTGAACTTGAGAATAAAATTGATGATTTAACTTTGCTTGATTTGTCAAAAAAGATTGAAGTGGTTTTCTCAAAATTTGAAAAAACAGATTATCCGTTTGCAAAACTAAATCTTGAATTGGGAATGGAAGTAGATATTCCAATTGAACTTTTTGACGGTGAAGAGCAAATTGTGATAAAAAATCTTAAACCTTTGAATTTGGCAGAGTGTTCTGATACGGATGAGTTTTTTCAAGAAGATGTTATTCTTCCGTATGTTGAGTATTCGGGCAATAACGAATTATCGTTGACATTCTGTCTTTCGAATGAGCTTGATAAACCCTTTAAAGGTATGGGCGGTTTGGCTGTCGATGACGGTGTCGTTGCACTTGCTATTGATATTCCAAATGAAAATAATTTGAATACTGCACTATTATATTCACCGATTAAGCCAAATACAAAGCATATGGCATGTCAACTTGTTCGCTGTGAAAAAATGCTTGATGAGCCTGTTGAATACAGGTTTTCAATATAGACAATTGCAGATTTCTGTAATTTACAACTAAATATGGGGATGTAAAGGTTTCGACGGGGATTTCAAACCTTGGTAAGCGAGCGGCGGTGCGGAACCGCCATAAAATCCGCAACTTTAAAATTAACTGACAACAAAACAGTTGCTTTAGCAGCCTGAGTGCTGCTCGTTCCTGCACAGAGTACCTCGGCTGTGTAAGGGGCGTCGATTAGAGGTAAATGTGAACAGGGGAGCGCTCCGAACCCTGTCACAGCTTAGGAGCTGCCAAAGTGCATAGCCTGTTGATGGGCGATGCACCGAGGGAGATTTAAAACACCAACTGCGCTCGGAGAAACCCTTGGCAAGATTTTTTCGGACAGGGGTTCGATTCCCCTCATCTCCACCAACTCAGTCACGATTGCATATGCAGTCGTGACTTTTTCTATGCAAAATTATTAGTATATCTATGTAGTCAGCTTTATTGTTATGGTTTGGTGTAATGTTAAGAAAACAGAAAATTTTCAGATTCTATATTTTTTAGTCTTTTAAAATCTACAAAAATCTTGCATAAGCAGACTGAATAATATATAATTTACTTATATAGTGAACAATGCTCACTTGTGTGAAAATTAACTATATTATAATACAATGAGGTACTATATATGAAGAAAGATTACAAAACACTTTTTAATAATCTAATTACTAGTAAAATAGATGAATTAATAATAAAATATGATTCTAAAAAGGATAATTATACATACCAAGGATTTAGCCATTTATGTGATTCTACATCTTTGGATGAATTATCTAACTTGGTAATTGATGATATTGTATTTTACACATTTTCTGAAGACGAGATTCTTGAATATGATAATAAATTTAATTTTCTAGATGATTTAAGATCAGCTGCTAAATATGCATATGCACAAAGATTGCCACAACGGAAAAATGAAAAAACCGATGGTTTATTAGGTGAAGTATTACTAGATTTATTCATTCAAAGATACTCATTGAATGCTAAAAAATTGGTTGTTAGAGCGAAACATACTGAGATAAAATCAAGACAAGAAATTACTGGGTACGACGCATTGTATTTTACCAAAAATAAAGATGAAATTTCATTTTGGTTGGGACAAGCAAAAGCAGGTGAAAAGGAATATTGCAAACAAAGCATCTCGAAAGATTTGAATGAAAAATATAAAAAAGAATACTTTGCTAATACTGCATTTTATATAGCAGATAAAAGGGATACTAATGAATTAGATGATATCTTAGTTGGTATAAATAAAATCTGTTTTGAGGCACAAAAAAATAATATGGATGCAAAACAAAAAATTAATAATCTTTTTTTATTTTTAAAAAGAAACAATATTAAAATAAAAATTCCTTGTATGATTGCATATACAAAAGATATTTATAATGATGAATTTAAATTAAAGCAAAAAGTTGAACAAGAAGTAGATAGCATTATGAAATATATGGATAAAATATCTTATTCAATAGATATTAAACTTGAATATGAAATACTCTTTTGGATATTACCTGTAAAAAATATAAGTTATATCAGAAATAAACTAATCGACTTAAAGAAAGCAGCAATTTGATATGGAATATTTGTATGAACTTATTGATTTATTGAATAGGTACACAGAACGAAACATAGAAATTGAAAATAAGATACGTGATCTGGTTTGTTATTTATCAGAAAAACCAGAATGTATAAGTAATAAATTATATAGGAGCGTTATTTTTGAAGCTTCCGAAAAATTAAGAACATTTGGATATATAAAAGGGCAAAATAAGATTTCAATCAATGAATTTAATGAAAATGAAATGTTTTATGTGAAGCATAAAGCTATTCAGAAATATTATCAATCAAAAGTATATAAAAATAATTTATTAGATAAAAGACAAAAAGATATTATAGATGAATTTGAAACACTTGAATCTAAACGTATCTTATTAAGTGCTCCTACCTCGTTTGGCAAGACTTTTTTATTGCGTGAAATCATTTTTATGAATAAAGAAAAGTATAAAAATATTTTAATGGTTTTTCCAACTATTGCACTTCTTAATGAAAATTCAGATAACATTTACGAATTGATAAGTAAATTTAATTTGGAATACAAAGTGATTAATAATGTATATACTAATTTTGATGAATCATCTAAACATATTTTTGTACTCACACCTGAGAGAACTCTAAAATTATTATCAGATCATATGAATTTAAAAATTGATTTTTTCTTTTTTGATGAAGTATATAAAATTGATGAAGATTACAATAAAAATGACGGTAGTCAAAGTATCATAAAAAGTAATAGAGCAAAAGCCTTTAGAATAGCTTTATATTTATTATCTAAAACTGTAAAAGATTATTATTTGGCAGGACCATATCTTGATTTAAATTATTTGCAGAACGGCATGGCTGAATTTTTAAAAAAGAACCATATTACTAAATTAGAAATTAATTTTGAGCCTACAATAAGAATAGAGTATGATGCTTGGAAGTTGAATTGTATCGAAAAACATCCAGTGTTAGGGGAAAGTAAAAAATTTATTTTTGAAAATAGAACTAAATCGATAAATCAAAAAATTGTTGGCATAACAAAATATATTAAAAAAAATAATTTAGGTCAAACAATTTTTTATTGTTCTACTCCGTCAAAATCTATGAATTATACGAGAGATATTTATAATTTATTTGATGTTAATACTGATAAAATACCATGGAATTTCATTGAACATTTAAAGAGAAAATATAATATAAAATTAAATAATATTAATAGTAGTTCATATTGGAGTTTAATAAAAGCATTGGAACATGGAATAGGTATTCATCATGGCAAATTTCCAAAATATATTCAGAATGAAATACTTAGGTTATTTAACAATGGTACTTTTAACTATTTGTTTTGTACATCTACAATTATAGAAGGTGTAAATACTAATGCTAGAAACATTGTTATACTTAATAATAGCGTTGGTAGATCAGAATTGACGTCATTTGCCCTTAAAAATATAAAAGGACGTGCTGGCAGATATTATCATAACAATATAGGTAGAATTTTTTATACAGATATAAAACAACGTCAAATAGAAGCTACTAATAACATGAATTTAAATTTTCAAACTTATGATGACATAGAAATTCTTAATTGTGACATTGATAATGCTGATTTATGTGACCTTGGTTTTAAAAATAAAATAATTAAAAGGATAAGAGAGGAAAAATTTGATAAATTAAAGCTGCCTGATGATGTATTTATTAAAAATAGGTTAATTGAAAGAGATATTCAAGAAAAGTATTTAGAATTTTTACTTCAATATGAAAATTTTGAACGATTTAGCAGTTTAATTAGTGATTCAGGAAATATTCACTCATTTATATCTAACAGCATGATAAATAAAATTTTGGATAGTTTTGTAAAAGTTGGGATATTAGATGAAGCTAACTATAATAGGTATTGTGCGATACTAGTAACTTATTGTAAAAAAGGGACAACAGGTCTTTTAGATTATCAAGTAAAAAAGCTGTTAAAAAATGGGGAGAAATTTTCTGATGTTAATATGGATTCAGCATACATAATAACATTTGAGCAGATAAGAAATATTATTGAATATGAAGTGCCTAAAATATTGTGTCTATTTGAAGCACTATATCAACAAGCCGGTAAATTAATGCAGAAAAATATGGATGATTTTAATATGTCTTCAATTATACGTTATTATGAGCTTGGAATTATGACAGAACTAGGATTATTTCTTGTGGAATATGGATTCCCTGTAGACACTATTCGTAATATTGAACACAAATATCCCATTATTTCAAATTTATCAGCTTTAGAAGCAAGTAATTATATTAATGAACATGCTGAATTATTGAATGTAATATTGGATCCTTATGAAATTGATTTGTATAATCGTGCAATGGTTATCTTAGAAAAAAGGAATAAGTAATATATTTTTAAACAGTTTAACATTATGTTATAATACTTTTTACTGTGCTGTTTGTTTCAATTGTGTTCGCCATACTCATAGTTCAATACTCCTTTTTTAAAATAGTCAGCTTTGCCGACAATGTTTATTGCCCTGTCATTGTCAAGAACAATACATCCGTCAAGAAAATCATTGCCTATCAAGTCAATCCATTCAAATCTGCTTTCTGTTATTTTTGAGGACAAACCAAACTTTTTGTAATTATCAAAGTCTTTTTCATTCTCAACATAAAAAATACCTCCGACCGTTTCAAGCGAACAGTCAGAGGTTTGTGTCAGAAGATTTGTGAGAAGATTTTTAATATATTCTGCAATGTAACAGTCCTTGATTTTTGATACATCATCAGGTGTTAATATTTCAATCATTTTCTTTTCCTCAGCTTTGTTCCTGTGCAGAGAAGTGTAATAGCCGTTCCTGCACCTTTTGCAAACATTTCTACTGCGACTTTTGCAGTCAATGTCATTATAAGTCCAAACATTTTTACCTCCGATTTTAGTTTTTGATGATAAGTTTTTCCGTTGCAAGTACAACTGTTGTTGTCACAGCAAATCCAAGCACAAACCATAATGCTTCCATTGTTCTGCTCCTTTCTGTCATTTATTTATGCAAAAATGCACCCACCGCTTTTTGGTGAGTGCATTTTTATTTATTAAAGATTATGTCTTTTTTCGTGATTACTGCAAGACTGCCATGTTGCTTTTTTGACACCTGTTTTGTTACATATTGCACGCTCTTTTAAATCGCATACTATAAAGTTCGGACTGTCAGCTCTTGCACTTTGACCTGTCCAATATTGGCAAGTGACACATTGTCTTGCGTTCCGTCCTACTTTACTCTCCAAAATCATCGCCTCCTGAATCGTGTACAAAGAAAATTCTGAAAAGCATAATAACAAAAAATATACCTGCTAAAACATACGAGCCTGTTGATATAAACGATAAAAAGCCAACTTCTGTTGTTGCTGATACTATTTTTGTAAGACTGCCTATAATGAAGAAAAACACTATTAGTTTAAGCAGAAAGAAATTTGTACTTTGTTTTATGTTTTCCCACATAGAAAAACTATGTGATTTTGAATAGAAGTATAATATTAACAGTATGATTAAAATTACTATCACGACAGCCATATGAATTTCCTCTTTTCGTTACATTTTATTTAATAATTCTTGTTTCTTTAAATTAAATTCCTCATCAGTCAAAATGCCTGCTTCTTTGAGCTTTTGCAGTTTTTCTAATTGTGCAAACACATCATTTCCATCCGATGAAATATTTGTTTTATTATCTTTGCTGTCAAATTTGTCAAAAATATCATACTGTCTAAGCAAATCCATAAATTCACGGCACTTTGCAGCCTGATTAAAAATAGTTGTACCTGTAAGCATTTCTACTCTTAGAGTTAGCTTTTTATTGTCCTGACTTGTGTATAAAATGCAGATAACATTCTCCTGTTCCTGATTTGCACTGTCACCACCGCCAAGAAGAACTTCTGTTGTCGATATTGTTCTTTTCTCGATGCGGAGTTCGGATATTTTATTATACGGAATATCATAATCAGAAAACCATTCTTTGGTTGTTATGGTCGGTCTGAAAGAAAATTTATCGGGCATAATGTTTAGTCCAATTGCTCCTGACTTCCTTTTTGGTATCTCAGGAAGACCGCCCACATATGTAACTTCATATCTTGCAATTGCGCCGTCAAGTGCTTTTTTCAATTCCTTGCTTTCTTCATTGTGAGCTTTCATAGCGGCAGATGTTTCGTCAAAAGACTTCTTCATAGAATCTTTTGCACTTGTAGCAGTTTGTTTTAATTTGTCCATAAATCCCATAGTTTAATATCTCCTTTTTAGATTTTTAAATTGAGTTTAAATGATTTTTTAATAGTTTTCTGATTGTTCGTTCCGAATACGAGTATTTTGTCGCAATCAGATTGATTGATTCCGATGTTCCGTCATATGCCTTGAGTGCTTCTTCAAGGACAAATTCCTTAGAAAAAAGTCGGGTAGGAAAGTTTATCTGACTCCCTTTAAAGTTTTCATACAGTTTTACCACATTGTCAAAGCCTATGATTTCGCTCATTGTTTCATAAACTCCGTTTAATGTTGTGCATTTTTGTTGATTTTTATCTATATCAATCACCTGCCTTGTTTCACCCTCTTTTTACATTATATGACAGCCAAATGGAAAAATCTTCCGTACTTTTCCACGCAAAAGTGTAAAAATATATATAGACAAAAAATTCGGCAACAGAAAAGGATATTGCAAGCCAAAACACCACATCACGCACTTAGCGTGAGGTGTGGGGGGCAGTTTTAACTGCCTTGCAATATCCTTTTCTGTTGCCGAAAATTGGTGAATTAAGGATATTCAAATTTATAGTATTTATATAGGTATTTATCACACTCCTTAAAAGCCTTTTAATTCACTCGGCAGACACAAGTATTTTTAAACCGTGACTTTCTCCGTGTCCGAATCATCTCCACCAACTCGGTCACGATTGCATATGCAGTCGTGACTTTTTCTGTTTATGATAATTCCCATAGCTATGTAGGTAACTTTGTTGTAATGGTTCGGTACAATGTTATAAAACGATAAAAAGCAGAGAGCTTTCGGACTCTCTGCTTTTGTTTGTGTGTGGCTTGTATTTTTGTAGCAAAATGAATTTGTTGTTAATCGGTGCAAGTAACCTTTTTATCTAATCAAAAAAGTAGAAATTATATAGGGTTATTAAACTTCAACGCCGTCTTTGTATGCCGTTCTATCTACAATAGTAGAAATTATATAGGGTTATTAAACAACAAACGAGGTGAAAGAAGAAATGATATCTACAATAGTAGAAATTATATAGGGTTATTAAACCAATTAAACCATTCATCATCAAGTGCTTGATCTACAATAGTAGAAATTATATAGGGTTATTAAACTGGTCAAAATCAGATTTATCTATATATATCTACAATAGTAGAAATTATATAGGGTTATTAAACCCTTACGTTGTATGATGTTATATAAATTTCAAAATAACTTAAATAACATATGTGAGATTGTAATAACTTTTTCATTGTTCAATAACCCCATATGGACAAAAATAAATATTAAGACTTGGGTTTGCAGAAGTTAGCCGACTATCAGTAAGGGGGAATCTTCATTCTTGGCAAAACCAAACTTTTTCTATGTATCCTTAGTCTGATTATATACTCTTTTATTATCTGTGTCAAATATCAAGCCTTGACAACGGTACTGTCGGATTGATATTTAACGACAGTACCGTGTTAAAGAGTCGGAATTTAATTATTCGCCATATCATTCTCCTGAACAAATTTCAGCCATTTGTCATTGTGGATTACCAGTTCGACAGTTGAAACATTATCGGCTTTTTTGAATTGTTCAACAATCCACAAACCTTTGCGGGCAATGTTGTACGCACCGTTTGCATCGGCGTCACACGGAAGCTTGCTCTTTTCATCATATTTTGAACTGTCGTAAAAATTGCCGTTTTTGTCCTTGACGGGAGAAAGAATACGGTCCTCGCCTGTTTCAGGGTTACTGTTTCGCATCTGTAGGGTAAGTCTTAATAATTTGAAGAAATCCTCAAAAAATTTGCCCTTTGTCTGTGAAAGAATTTCAGCTTTCAAATCGTCAGAATCACGATAATTTATAGAATTGTTATCAAATAATTCTTTGAATTTTTCTGCAAGAATTATTGTACGATAACTCCATTCGTTATTGCTTGCGGGATTTCTGAAAGCTTCAATCCTTTCGCCGTTAGTACAGATTGTCCACTTTTTGCGATAGTCAGACGCAGTCTTTGGAAACTTATCGTAATCAATGTCAAATTCAAAAAAGTCCTCGCCGGCATTGTATCTTATATCGTCAAATCTTGAAATCATATCTTTGGCTTTGTCAATGTTTTCATATCGAGGATACAACAAATTTACAAAGCCGGTAACGGGATCAATTTTGCTTGTAAAATCAGGACGAACATAGAAAATAAAACCGCTTTGCGTACCAAGCTTATCAAAGCTCTCAAGCTTGTTCGTAAGCTGGTAGGCATGAAGTAAACCGCCTTCTTCGTCGGGATCAAGCTTTTTGTCAACATAGTAATTAAATTTGTCAATCAGCATTTTTTCAAATTTCTGATATACCTGTTTTTCAAACTTTGTTCTGCTTCGTTTGAATCCGTCAGTCAGCTTTTCCATAACGATGATCGCATCGTACTTGACAACAAGCTGACATATAACATGCACAGCCTGACTGATATAGCCCTCTTTGAGTTCTTTTATACTCTCAATTGCTTTCCAGTTACGGCGCTGTTCCGTACGCTCTTTTTCTCTTGTTGCAAGTTTTTCCCGGTAGTTAGTTTCGTATGTTTTTCCTTTAAACTTGTTTCCGATAATATTGAGTGAGTGCTGATATATTATAGCACCGTTGCTGTCAATTACGCTGACATAAAGCAAGTTTCTTTCGCCTCTGTCAATTCCTATGATGAAATTGTTGTTGCAGGATTTCAGCAGATTTCTGACATCATCATTGATCATTGCCCTATCCGGAGCTTTAAAATTCATGGTAATAGGGAAGTGAAGTGAAAACTGCCACTTAGTGTAGCGTTTATCTTTAATTAAGTCATAAGGAAAAGTGCTTGCTCTTTTATCATTGAGTGTATTTTTATTTTTTATCGGTGTGTTTTTGGGATGAGTTGGTTTGTCATATTTTATACTTGCAGGACGATAAAACATTTCTGCCTCACCGTTAAGCTTGTACACCACATCTTCAAGATTTCTTTCATCAAACAACATTTTAAAATAAAGTGTATGCAGATTAGGAGTACCCTTGCTATGCGGTGAAAAGTCTTTGTTGTAGAGTTGGAAAAGATAGATTTTTCCTTCATCTACAAGTTTGTCAATAAATGATGTCGGAATTTTCATTTTTGAAATATTATATCCCTGTGAAGCAACATCATTATAAAATTCGCGGATATCGTTATATTCGTTTGTATTTTTAAATTTAAAGTTATAAATTAACCAATTTGGGTACTTTTTGAATGATTCTTTGTAGAAATCAATTAACTTATGGCAATCATCAAGGCTGAACTTATCACCTTTTTTGAAAGTGCCGTTTTTACGAATTTTAAGTATTTCGTCTGACGGTGACAAAAGTTTCTTGCACTTTTCTGAAAAGAAAACTTTTGGAAGCATTTTATTTGGACCGGGGAGAAGCTTGTAAATTATCTTTTCATAACAATCGCTTTCATCGCAGTCTTGAAAATCAATATTTTCCAAAATACTATTATTACTTTTATCTATGATTGCAAGATAATATTTTTCATCTTTACAAAGCCAAACGGCACCGCAGTCTTTTTCTTTGTTTCGATCCCAGCCGTTTAATAGCTGTGAATTGCCAAAGTTAAGCTTGATTTTATCGGTTGAAAACGGTTTTTGTGTAACATAGTTTCTGACCTTATCCTATAATATGTCTATTCTGCTGATATTATCAAGTAATGGTGTGAACTGACTGTAAAACAAATCATTTTTCTCACCTGTAATATTAGTTTCGGACAAAGGCTTGATGAATTTTTCAATTTCTTTTATGGCATCAAGAAAATTTTTAATTAATGAAATAGATTTATCGTCATTTTTCAAACCTTTTTCATTATCGTAATTTTCGTTGAACAGAGGTGCTGCTTCTTTGTATTTGTCTGATAAATTGTCGGTAAGTTGCATTAAAGAAGTCTTGTAGTAATCTACGATAGACTTTTCTCTGATTTCATCATTTTTAGAATTGGAAATCAAAACCTGTAAAAATGAAAGTGAAAGTTTCTTTTCTGCTTTGTATGCTTTTTTTCTTTTGTCTTCACGCTTTTGAATATCTTTGATTCTGCTGTTTGAATTAACGGAGTCATAATTTTTGTTCCATAAATCTTCTATTACCGACCAAGAACCGAACATACTGTTTGACAGATTTGTCACGGATCGGTCATTTTGAATGTAAATTCCATTAAGAGAGGAATTATCTAAATTGCCGAATAATAGCTTTGTTTCATCAATTGCTTTTTTTAATGGCATCCCGTCAAAGGTTTCGTCGTTTGCGTAAAACTCTGAAACAGCCGATAAAAGTTCGTTGTCATCTTCAAACTTTGGCGGTATGAATGATACCTTTTCACTCTCACTTAAAATTTGTTTATACAAAATTTTAAGATTAGGAATTTTATCCCGTTTGGATACTTGTTGATTGTACAAATTTATATATTCGTTAATACCCTTAACTTTTGTACCGTCGTTTGTTGTGTAACCGCCGATGATTTTGTTATATTCGGTAATTCCGGATTGTGGAAGCAAAAAGTTAAAATAATCAACTGTAAAAACATCATACAAATTTGTACCGCATAAGCCGGAATAAGTGGCATCTAAATCATCAATTGCGTTTTTGGATAGCTTAGAAATTGCTTTTTCAAAGGCCTTGACATTGTCAAGATGCTTAGGCAAATTTTCGTTAATGCATCTATATGCGATTGCCGTGGATTCTTCTCCGTCCGAATACATATTTTTTCTGTTAGTGAAGAAACCTGTAAAGTATGTTGTGAAATTTTTAAATGAGGCTACAACTTCCTTTTCGTCCTCATTTTTAAGATGCTGGGGAAGAACTATCTCAATCATCTTTTTATTGAATAGTTTGTTATACTCATCTCTATTCTTAAAATTTTTGACGATTTCTTTCCTTAATTCCGATGCACATTCATTAAGTCTTTTTCGGTCTGCATCCGTATTACAGTGGTAGTAAATTTCAGCATAATCTTTTAATTTATCTAACCCGGTTTTTGAAAGTACATCCTCATTCAAATTTCTGTAAAACCTGTCTGCTATTTCCTTGATTTTCTGATAGTTCTCTTTAAGCTTTTCATCATTTTCAAGAATTTGCTTTGCTTGAAAATAATCCATTGTTTTACCTACAGGATTCAGTTGCATCCTAATTGTTTTTTGAACTGAATTTCTGTGTGTAAGATGCGATATTTTTTTACGCTCTTGCATAAATTATTAGCTCTCCTTTCGTGTTTAAAGTTATTTTTTGTTGTCTACAATAAAACTAATAATCTACCAAAGTAGAAATTACAAAACTCACAGCACTCACAACATTAATTTTTATATTAGTTTATTGTAAGGGCATTTGTTTTGTTAATTGAATTTTACCACATTTAAACAATAAAATACAATTATAATTGTCTACAGACTTATTCACATTTCTTTGTACAATATAACAGATACATATGTAATTATAAACAAATAATAATAGTGTTTTTTATAATGCCTATTCTTACACTCTTTTTCGATTTATGCAAAAATGCACTCACAGACTTTTGATAAGAAAAAGGCTTTGACCTTTTACAGTCAAAGCCTCATACTGCCATGGCAATGTCTTGGATTTATTAAGTTTTATCATACTGCCTTATAAAACCTCGGCGTATTCCGTGGCAGTATTTTTGTTTAAATTTTGTTTGGATTTTTACTTTATCATTTTTAAAAATTCCTGTTTTGTCAAAAGCTTTGCAAAGCCGTAATCACGACATATTTTTTGGCAAATCCTTTTTGTTTCATCGTCCATACCGCAGTCAAGGCAAATTACACAGTCATTTCTTCCTCTGCTTATCCATTTTACCTTTGCAGCAGCACTTCGCAAAATATATTCGGCATTTTCACATTTTCCGCTGACGGGAGCAACAAACATAACGGTATTATTTTTTCTGTTACGAAAGAGAAAAAATGTTAATTCACGGACAAATGCACAAATTCCGATTACGGCAAAAACAACAAGAAAAACAGCCGATACAACATTCATGTAATTCACCTCAATACATTTTATTGCAGATGTTTCAAAGTGTGCGGTATAAATCCGCAAAATGCAGAAACAATATAAAAAGCGGCTAATCCGCAAAAATGAATGAGGAGAATGAATACTATGGAAAACAATGCATATTGTAACCAAAGCATTATGTGCTCGGTAACAAACTGTAAGCATCACAACAGCACAAAGGACTACTGTTCGCTTGAAGCAATCAAGGTCGGAACTCACGAGGCGAATCCGACTGTTTGTCAGTGTACGGACTGCCAGAGCTTTGAAGCAAAGTGCGGCTGCAAGTAATTTGATTTGAAGCTTACACCCTCAGCCCCTCGGACTGGGGGTGTTTTGGCTTTAAAAGGGGATGAATTTGTGGAGATTTTTTCATCGGTAATTTTTCAGATTGCGGTTTTGTTTTCGTTTATATTTATCGGTTTTACAATCCGACAGGGCGGATTTTTACCGGAAAATTCAGCCGAAATTTTTTCAAAACTTGAGAACAGAATTCTTATGCCCGCCGTTGTAATTAACACATTCCGCACCAATTGTACAGTAAAAAACATAAGTGAAAAATGGGTGTTCATTGCCTACAGCACGGGGGTTCTGCTGTTTTGCATTGCAACGGGATTTGCCGTTTCAAGATTTCTCGGCAAAACTGAATATCTGAAAAAGGTGTACCGCTATTCAATTTCCGTTTCAAATTTCGGATTTGTCGGAACTGCAATGGTGTCGGGTATATACGGCGCCGAAAGCATGGAGCTTTTCGACTATCTTATGTTCACTTTACCGCTTAATCTGTTTACTTATTCAATAGGAATTGCGTGGCTTGTGCCGAACGGACACGGCAAATTTTCAATGAAAAATTTTGTTAATCCGATTTTTGTTTCAATTTTTATCGGAGCAATTCTCGGTTTATTGCCGATTCCAAAATTCAGATTTGTTACAACAATAATCAATTCAACCGCCGCCTGTATGTCCCCGATTGCAATGATTCTGACAGGTTTTGTAATAGGCGGCTACAGCTTTGCAAATCTTTTCGGCAAATGGCAGACCTATGTTGTTGCAGGAATCCGCCTTGTGTTTTTGCCAACGGTTTCGGTGCTTGTGTTAAAGCTTTTTAACGCACCTCAGGAGGCAGTTGTTGCAACACTTTGCGCAAATGCAATGCCGCTTGGACTTAACACGGTAATCATTCCGTCAGCCTACGGAAAAAGTCCCGATGACGGTGCAAGTATTGCGCTTGTGTCACAGCTGACGGCAGTTTTTACAATACCGATTTTATTCTATATTCTGCTTTAACCCTTGATTAATTCCCACTCCATTGGTACAATATAGGTATAAAAATATTGGAGGTTTGATTATGGAATTATCTGAGGCTTTAAATAACAGAAAAAGCACAAGACATTATATAGATAAAAAAGTTGACAAAAGCCTGCTTGATGAAATGCTGTCGGCGGCAAATCTTGCTCCTTCGTGGAAGAACTCGCAGACACCACGCTTTTATGTTGCAACAGGCGAGAAAAGTAAGAATGCCGTAAGAGAGGCACTCCCTGAATTTAACAGAAAAAATTCAGAAAATGCGTCCGCATATATCGTGACAACCGTTGTTCTCAACCGTTCGGGTTTTGACAAAGACGGTACTGCCGTGACTGAAATCGGCAACGGCTGGGGATATTACGATCTCGGTCTTAACAATATGGCACTTTTGCTAAAGGCAACCGAACTCGGCATTTCAACCCTTGTTATGGGTATCCGTGACGGTGAAAAGCTCAGAGAAGAATTTGACATTCCCGAAACAGAGGCTGTTGTCAGCGTTATCGCAGTTGGTTACACTAATTCCGAAATCGTAAGACCGAAGAGAAAATCTGTTGAGGATTTTGCAAAATTTTATGAGGACTGAGAGGTTTACATAATGAATGAATTTATCGAAAAACTGAAATCAAGAAGAAGCGTTCGCAGCTTTAAGTCTGATATGCCGCCAAAGGAAGTTGTTGACGAAATCATTTCCGCAGGTCTGTATGCACCGTCAGGAATGAACAGACAGCCGGTTATTATCGTTGCCGTTACAAACAAAGAAATGCGTGACAGGCTTTCAAGAATGAATGCCGAAATTATGGGAAAAGATGTTGATCCGTTCTATAACGCTCCCGTTGTTCTGATTGTGCTTGCCGACAAAGCTGCGCCTACATATCTGTATGACGGTACTCTTGTGATGGAAAATCTTATGCTTGCCGCCCATGATGAGGGACTCGGAAGTTGTTGGATTCACCGTGCAAAGGAAGAATTTGAAAGCAAAGAGGGCAAAGAAATTCTCAAATCACTTGGCATTGAGGGTGACTATGAGGGTATCGGTCACTGCGTTATCGGTTATGTGAACGGTGAATATCCCAAAACTTCACCAAGAAGAGAAAACCGTGTTTTTTATGTTGAATGAGGGAATTTGTTTTTGAAAGGATTGAACAAGGTTGACTTTGCAACAGTTAAAATATGTTGTCACCGTTGCCCGCACAGGCTCAATGAGTGAAGCGTCAAAAGAACTTTTTATTTCTCAACCGGGACTTACAACATCAATTCGTGAGTTGGAAACGGAAATGGGCATAAAGATTTTTACACGCACAAACAAGGGCGTTGTAACTTCAAATGAGGGTGAAAGATTTCTCGGTTATGCACGACAGGTTCTTGAACAGGCAAGCCTGCTTGAGGGAGTGTATAAGTCGGGAACAAAGATAAAGCAGCAGTTCTGTGTTTCAACCCAGCACTACTCGTTTGCAGTCAATGCATTTGTTGATCTTATCCGACGGTTTGCAGGCGAGGAGTACGATTTTTCACTTCGTGAAACCGAAACCTACGAAATTATTGACGATGTTGCAAAGATGAAAAGCGAAATCGGCATTTTATATCTCAACAGCTTTAACAAAGATGCGCTGATGAAAATTATAAAATCAAAGTCGCTGACATTTACCGAGCTTTTTACGGCAAAGCCTCATGTGTTTGTATCAACCGACCATCCGCTTGCAGACAAAAAATCCGTTACAATGGAGGAGCTTGCCGATTATCCGTATCTCTCGTTTGAACAGGGGGAGCATAATTCTTTCTATTATTCGGAAGAAATTTTCAGCACGGTCGGGCGTACAAAAAATATCAGAGTGACAGACAGAGCAACCCTGTTCAACCTTTTAATCGGACTCAACGGCTACACAGTTTGCAGCGGTGTAATCGACAATGAGCTTAACGGTGATAATATAACCGCAATCCCACTTGATGAAGAGGGCAATATGAAAATCGGTTATATCGAAAATAAAAAGATTCTGCACAGTAACCTTGCCGAGGCATATATTGAGGCTTTAAAGAAACATATTTGATATAAGAAAAACTAATAGCAAACGGCTGATAACAAGTATTTTACAAGTCTGTGAATTCATAATATAATTAACTCATCAAATTACCACGGAGGTATTTAAGATGAGTAAACAGCACACACCATTTAGATTTGAAACAGTAGGCAGCTTTTTAAGACCCGATTATCTTAAAAAAGCAAGACTTGATTTTGAAAACGGTAAAATCACAAAAGAAGAGCTTACCGCAGTTGAGGACAAGGCTATTCTTGACCTTGTTGCAAAACAGAAAAAAGCCGGTATAAAAGCGATTACCGACGGTGAATTCCGCAGAGCAACGTGGCATCTTGACTTCATGTGGGGATTTAACGGAGTTGAACACAAAAAAACCGAAAACGGTGTTGCATTCCACGGCGAACAGGCTTTGATTGACGATACATGGCTTTCCGGCAAAATCTCGGTTGACAGTCATCCGTTTGTTGAACATTACAAATTTGTAAAGGCTCTTGAGGATGAAAACACAGTAGCAAAGCAGACAATTCCTGCTCCCGCACAGTTTTTCCAGCAGTTCATCATTCCTGCAAATATTGAAACGACAAGGAAGTTCTATTCGACAGATGAAGAATTTATCAACGATATTGCAAACGGATACAAAAAGGTAATCAAAGATCTTTACGATGCAGGTTGCAGAAATATCCAGTTTGACGACTGCACATGGGGCGTTCTTGTTGCGGAGGGTAGCGTAAACCGCTATGGCGAGGATGCAGATTTTAAGAGTATCAGTGAGAAACTTCTCAAGGTAAACAACCTTGCAATTGAGGGTAAGCCCGATGACCTCGTAATCAATACTCATGTTTGCAGAGGTAACTATCATTCTGCATACTTCAGCAGCGGTGCATATGATCCTGTTGCAGAGAAACTTTTCGGTGAAGAAAATGTCAACGCTTATTATCTTGAGTTTGACGATGAGCGTTCAGGCGGTTTTGAACCGTTAAAATATGTGAGCGGTGACAAAAAGGTTGTTCTCGGTCTTATCACAACAAAGTCACCTGTTCTTGAGGATAAGCAGACTGTAATCAATCGTATTCATGAGGCGGCAAAGTATATTCCGCTTGACAGATTGTATCTCAGTCCGCAGTGCGGTTTTGCATCATGCGAAATCGGTAATAAGCTTACCGAGGAAGAGCAGTGGGCAAAGCTTGCTCTTGTAAAAGAAATTGCAGAAGAAGTTTGGAAGTAACTATATATAAAAAAGCCGACACTTTTCGGAGTGTCGGCTTTTTATCTGTCATAAATCAGTCCTTGCGTTTTGAACTGAATTTGTATGATATAAGATTGAGGACAAGGAAAAGTAAGATTGCACCGATTGAGTACATCATCATAAATGTGAAATCCACTTCGTTTCCGAAAAGGTTGAGGTTGGTTGCAAACGCTTTTTCTGCCTCTGCGGCAAACATTCCGTGGTCTGCTCCTGCGAGTGAGGTCGAAATATCGTTAATGCACGGGCTGACAAGCACATTTCTTATCATAGCCGCAATGTGTGAGCCGGGGATAAGATTTACAAATGTCTGAACTCCGTCCGAAAACTGGCTGACGGGAATGTATGCGCCGATTACAAAACCGATTGCAACCGAAATAAGTGTGTTGAATGCGGCATAGGTTGAATTCTTTTTGAAGAATGACGCAACAAACATAAGAATAAGTACAGCCGAAACAGAGCCTAAAATCACAAGTCCGTATAATTTTAAAAGCTCTGTAAATTCGGGAAAGCTTGAACCCGATATGCACGAAAATGCGATGCCTGCCGTCAGCAAAATTGCGCTGATTACAATTGTGTTTACAACCGCACCCGAAAAGTAGGAGAGAACAACCGTACTGCCCTTTACGGAAGAAGCGTTGTAGTCGTAGTCAATCTTGTTCTGCTTGTCGGAAATCATTACCGAAAGCGAGTTCATTGCAACCGTAACAACAGATGTTCCGATAACGCCCGATACAAGCCATGAATTTACAAGTGCGTTAATCAAATTGTCCTCTGTTTTGATGTTGAAGCCGTCGAGCATTGAAGTCATTGAATCGACATAATTCTGTTTGAGAAACAAAAGATACAATCCGAGTATGATAATCTGCGTCATCATTGAGAAGATGATTGCGGTTTTGTCCTTTAAATATACCTTTATATTTCGTTTTGTCATACCCTTGTATGAGCAAAGTGTTCTTTGAAATTTCATATCAGTCACCCAGCCTTTTACCCGTTACAGTCAGAAATACATCGTCCATATTGCCTTTGATAATCTCAAAATCGACAATTTCAGTATGTTTGTTTGTGATTTCAAGAGCCTGTCTGCTGTTTTTGATTTTGATTTTATACGCATCTCCGACTCTTTCAAAATCAAGATTATCGGCATTGAGAAGATTATCGTTTTCAGAATTTTCTTCCGTGTACCAAACAAGGCTGTTTGACGAATAATCTTTTTTGAGATTATGCGGAGAATCGTTGGCAACAATTTTGCCCGAATCAATAATCACCACATTGTCGCAGTCAACAGTTTCTTCCATATAGTGGGTTGTGAGGAATACCGTAAGTCCTGTTTCTTTGCGAAGATTGTGGATGATTTCCCACACCTGCAGCCTTGTTTTCGGGTCAAGTCCCGTTGTCGGTTCGTCAAGAAACAGGAGCTTCGGTCGGTTAATAAGCGCCCTTGCAATGTCAACCCGTCTGCGCTGACCGCCGCTCAATGTGCCGTATTTTCTTTTGAGAATTTCCGAAAGGTCAAAGGTTTGTGTAAGACTTTCAATTCTTTTGGCGATTTCTTTTTTGTTGAGTCCGTAATATGACGCTCTCGATTCAAGATTTTCTTTAACGGTAAGCTGTTTGTCAAGTACAGAACCCTGAAAAACAATTCCGATAAGCTCCTTGATTTTGTTCTTTTCTTTGTCAAGGTCATATCCGCCGATTTTAACATTGCCCGATGTTTTTTCAAGCACCGTACAAAGAATGTTGATTGTGGTTGATTTGCCTGCACCGTTAATTCCGAGAAATGCGAAAAACGAACCCTCTTCAACCGTGAATGATATATCATTTACTGCGTGAACATCTTTATAATTCTTTACAAGATTTTTAACTTCGATTATGTTACTCATTAAAAATCCCCTCCTTCTGTCAACATAGTAGCACCTTGCAATTCAAAAGAAAAGCAATTTTAGCTGTGTTGCAAAAAGAGGGGAGTAAGTTGCGATTTTGTATGTCAAAATGCAGTTATTCGTCCTGATAATCCTCGTCTGCGTTAAATTTTTTGAGCGATTCATTAATTGATTTTGCCGTGCTTGTCCGTGTAATGTAGCTGAAAAGAAATGTCAGCAGATACACGGCGGTAACCATTGCAAAAACCAAAAGCGCCATAGGAAAATTCTTGTACCAACCAAGCAAAAATCCCTCGGTCATAACAATTGCCTGAATAAGGCAGAAATGAATGACAATTCGTATGCGTGCCTGCAGTTTGGTGGGTTCTTCTTTAAAGTAAAAAAGCAGAGTCGGAATTGAAGTTACCGCACCTGTTCCCATTACAACCCACGGAAAATAGGGGGGATAGTATTCGATTAACGCAATTGAATTTGCAAGGCTTACAACAAAAAGCATTGCAACCGTGATTATGAAAAAGTCCTTTATGACTTCTTTTATAATTTCTTTTAAAGAATCATTCATAACAATACCTCACATTCCAAGCTTTTTCTTCAAGGTCGGCACATACTGCCTTGAAATAATTGCCGTTTCACCGTTTACAAGCTTTGCCTCAAAACGGCTGTTGACAGACGGTGACACGGAACGGATTTTACCGATATTCAGTATCATCGACTTTGAACATCTGAAAAATTTTGTTCCTTTTAAAATTTCTTCAAGCTCATACAGCTTTTGTTTGGTTTCATAAATATTGTTTTTGCAGTATATAAAGGTTTTGTTGTCAACCGATTCTATGTAGAAAATTTCCTTTGTGTCAAGCTTGAACATCTCGCCGTCTTTTGATGCAAGAAGAAAACTTTTCTGCCCCTTAATGCTGTTTGCAAGTGACATAACCTCGTCGCTGATTTCATGACAGCAAATTATAATTTCTTCCCGTTCCTCAATCCCAACCTGACGGATTGTAACATTAAACATCGCATTCCCTCCGTTCATCAACCATTTTACCATATCAAAAAGAAAATTAACAGTACCGAACCCTAACTTGCAAAATTATGTTGGTAAATTACAATTTTTTGTTGACAAGAATATAACATAATGATATAATCAGCTAAACGAAAATATTAACATTGTATTGCTTTTGAGAGGTGTTGTTTATGTTTTGGTTAGTTTTCTGGTTTTTAGTGTGTGTTGCAATTCTTGCTTACGGAATTCGCAGAATGGCAAATCACGATTATCGTTTTGGCTCGGGACTTTTTAAGAGCAGTGAAAATAATCTTGACGAAAAGGACGAGTTTGTCGATAAGGATTATTATGACAAAAAGAATCTTTTTAAATAATATAAAGCAAAATCTAAGGCTCTTGAGTTGTTTTCAAGAGCCTTTTGTTGTGTAAAAACGCTCCCGCATTGTACGGGAGCATTTCTTATTTTATTGCTTTTATAAACTTGTAATATGGCTTTTTGATGCGAGGGAGATTATTGTAAATTTCTTCAATGGAATTATAGTAAGCGTTTTCAATAATTTTCAGTTCATCATCGCTTATCGTGTGATTGCTGAACCTCGCCTTTTCGTACACGGATTTTACTTCATCTGTAATCAGAAGATGCGAAATTTTCGTTAGATTTTTAAGTTCTTTATAAATGCAGATTGCCCGTTTATTGTTTCTTCCTGTTTCAAATCTTTGTTTTCTCTTTTTGATAATGATAATTCTTCTCGAGAAAATTGCGATTAAAGCAAGGGCAACAATTCCCAATGACATCATAGCGATTGTAAATCCGTTAAATTCAAATGAAGATTTACTGTCATTTTTCGGTTTTGTGCTGTGAGAAACCGTGCCGTTTGTCGGAGCAGTCGGTGCTGTTGTCGGTTTAACGGTTGTTGGTTGAGTTGTGTCCGTACTGCCGCCGCTTGCTCTTTGAGAGCCGACATACCTTGCCGGCTGAAACGATGACGGTGTACATTCAAGCGGAATCCAACCCGCCGTATCGCTGTAATATTCAACCCATGCGTGAGCGTTGTCGGTTGTTACGGTAACGGTTTGATTTGCGTATGCGGTTGCATAGTAGCCTGTAACATATCGTGCCGGAATCCCGAGTGCCCTCAGCATAAGCGTGCCTGCCGTGGCAAAATGAACACAATATCCCGTGTTGCTCTCGTTGAGAAACCAAGTTGCAAAATCTTTGCCCGACGGCATTTTCGGAGTTTTTAACGAATAGGTTTTACTGTTTGAAATATAGTTCTTTACCATTTCAATCTTTTCGGAAACGGTAAGCTCCGAGTCGAGAAAGCCCTCTTGGTCTGCAATTCTACGCAATTCAATTTGTGTTTTTCTCGGAATTTCAAGATAGGTGTCATACACAAATGCTTTGTAATCTTCCGCTTCGGCTGAATTATTGTATCTGTATGTGTTTTCGGCATAAAACGGATAGTGCGAATAATTAAATTCGTTTTTATCAGTATCGTTTTTTACGCACACATCGGCAACCGAATTGAGATTGTCGGGTAGACTTTCCAAGAAGTAGGGAACATAGGCAATCTTACTTTCATTCAGCATATGAACCCTTGTATCGGTTAAAGCGTTGTTTCCGATTGTTGCCGTAAACGGTACGAAATCCTGCGGATATCTTGCAACATCATTGTCGGAAATGATACTCCATATATTGTCCCTGTAGTCGGCATATGCTGTGCCTTTGAGATAAATATTACCGCCAACTGCCGAAGTGACCGTCATAACAGGTGTATGCGTCTGCGTCAGCGGAGAAATATCGATGAGATTTTCTTTTTCTTCAAGTGAACCTTTGATTTCATTAAGTTTTTTTTCTGCGGTAGTTTTTCGTCCGTCATCAATATTAAAGCTGTTTTCAATGCTCTGCAAAAGGTTTTCCTGCCAGTCAAATCGCTCATATTTTTCAATCGGATTGAACGCAAGTAAAATTGCCATCACAACAAGCATTGTTCCGAATGAAATTGCCGCAATCACACCGCCCTGTGACGGTCTGAATTTGCGTGTGTTCTTTGAAATGTACAAGGCAATAAGACTTGCAATTGCAATAAAAAGACAAACGAGCGACGGCAGAGTGTTTACAAGAATGAAGCAGGGGACAAGCAGTACCATTGACAGCAATGACGGAATCAAAATACGCTTGTATCGTATCAGACTGATTGTAAAAACTGCACTCAGTATTGCCGAAATAAACACAAAAAGTCCTGTTGCGCTTGTGCCGATGGTATCTCCCAAAATGATTTTGTTCTGTACGGGAAGATACTGCGAAAGCGGTTTTAAAGCCTGCGTAATAACATAACTCAATTGCTCAAGTATGCTTTCAAGTGAAAACAGCAGAGTGAATACAAAAACAATCATAGTGATTGCTACGCTGATAAACAGTACACCCGACTTTTTGACAAGGGAGGCAAGCAATCCGTAAATTGTGCAGAAAATTGCCGTAGGAACTACTATGATGTACCATTCTGTTTTTATATCAAAAGAGGTGACAAGACAGTAAAACAGGCTTGAAATCAATGTTACGCATAGAAGAATGTCAATCGTAAAGCTTGTTTTGTTTTTCACAACAAGTCAACCTCCTCACGATCGGCAAAAATATTGTAATGCTGAAAATCATTTGTGTCGGCAACAAAGCTGCTTTCCGTGTTTAGATAGAGTGCGGAAAAATAGTTTAATATATCGTTTTCGCATCTTATCTCAAAAGGATTGCCGTTCCTGTCGCAGGCAAAGCAAATGCCTATGCTCTTAATCATATATCGGCAGACATACATCAGCTTTGCAAAAACAACATCATTTTTGTCTGCATTATCTCCGAAAAAAGGCATTATAAGACAGTTCTTGATTATCGGAACATTCGGTTCTTTTACAATCAGCCCATCGCTTTTTGACGAAAGCTTCCAATGAACATTGCGCAGACTGTCACCGTGACGGTATTCACGAAGTTCATAAATTTCGCTGTTGCCTACAGGCTTAGGCTTGTACCCCGTAACCGTGAAATTACTGCTGTCGGGGATAATTTTCGGTTTTTGTTGTTTTGGAAGAACACGAACAAAGCTACGCTTTTTAATCCTGATCGGAAGAAAAAATATACCGAGCATATCGTAAACTTTACCGTTTTTGCATACAATGTCAAGCTGTCCGCAATGCTGTGTAAGACTGTTGCATTGTCTGATTAACGGCTTTGTAAATGTACCCGAAAATCTGATTTTTATGTTTTCACAAAGATTTGCTGTAAGGTTGGTTGATTTTATATTCAGCGTGAGCATAGGGTAGAAGAGCGGTTTTTTCTTCTTGCCTGATATTGCAATGTAAAACTCATCCTTGATAAAAACATTTTCTTTTGCAAAAATTTCAATATCGGAGCGTACACTCCGTATCATAAAAGGCAGACTCAGAAAAAGCGAGATTATCGGAATTGAAACAACCGTCAGGAACAAAAACCATGAGAACCAGGCGTAATAAAAAATGCTGAACAAAAATGTTCCCGTCAGCAGACAAAGATAAATTATTATGTTCCTTATCATTTTCAAGTCCTCGGCTTTGGAGTTTTTCTGAGAATTTCGTGCAGAATTTCTTCGCTGTTCTTTTTTGATGCAGAGGCTTTTGCGTTGAGAATTATCCTGTGGTTTACGGTGCAGATAAAAATATTCTGCACATCTCTCGGCACAATGTAATCTCTGCCCTCGGCAAATGCAACAGCCTTTGCCATATCGGTCAGTGAAAGCGTTGCTCTCGGGCTTGCACCTCTTGAAAGCAACGGATGCTTTCTTGTTGCCGAAATGAGTGACACAATATATCTTGCCATATCGTCGCTGACAAAAACATTCTGAACCTCTGACTGCATCTCAAGAAATTCATTTTTGGATACAATGCAGTTTACTGAGTCAAGTGGATTTTTACCGCTTCTGTTAAGCAGCATTTTACATTCCGCATCGTTGTCGGGATATCCCATTGAAAGCCTTACCGTGAATCGGTCGATCTGTGAATCAGGCAAAAGCTGTGTTCCTGACGCTCCTGTCGGGTTTTGCGTTGCAATAACAGAAAAAGGCTTTTCAAGCTTGAAAGTGTTGCCTTCAACAGTAACCTGCCGTTCTTCCATTGCCTCAAGCAAAGCCGCCTGAGTTCTGCTTGAAGTTCTGTTTAACTCGTCTGCAAGAAAAAGGTTACAGAATACAGCGCCTTTGTTGAAAGTGAATTTTCCTGTATCCTTGTTATAGACCGCAAAGCCTGTGATATCTGACGGCAAAGTGTCGGGAGTGAACTGTACTCTGCCGTATTCAAGTCCGAGCGCCTTTGAAAACGCAACCGCCATTGTTGTTTTGCCAACGCCCGGAATATCCTCAATAAGAATGTTTCCTCCTGTGAGCAACGCAAGCAGAGTGGTGACAACCGCCCTGTCTTTACCGTTTATTACCTTTTTTACCTCATTGGTTATAAGTTGAAATTTATTCATTATTTGTTCCTTTGTATTAAAATTTGTTGTTATATTTTTTATACAATAATTGAATCTGAGCAACGCTCTCTTTAAATTATATTTGATTTGCTTTTTTATTGCAAGTCTTTTTCGTAAAATACAGACCAACTACAGATGTGAAAATATGTTTTTAGGTTATGCAGAATATATGCAAAAAAAACGGCAGTCCGTAAAGAACTGCCGTCTGAAAATATTAAATTGACAAATAAGAATTAAACTGTTAGAATAAAACCGTGATACCTGCATTAAACGGTAGGCGGTTTCTCCTCACAAGAGGAGGTGATAACCATGACAATTTCCGATGTATGTTTACTCGGCACTTTAATCGTCAGCGTTATCGCTCTTTGTTACCAAGTCTTTGGCAACAAAAAGTAATTTTGTTTCTTCGTACATATATGTACATTTAAATAAAAAAGAAACTAACCGCCCAAAATTCGAACCTTTGGCGGTTAGCTTCTAACCAACATGTGGAGAATCCGCTTATCGCAGGTATCTCCTTTTCTATAATTATATTATACCAAATAAATAAAAATGTCAAGCATCGTTTTGATACTTGACTTTTTTTATTCAACCGAAATTATCTTCCGAGAATTTCTTTTTTCTGCTCATGGTTTTCATCGTACAAAAGACCGCAGACAGCCATTTTTCTGATGATATTTTTAACGGTGAGGTCAAGACCTGTGTTTTCCGAATAGTCGGCAGGATAGATAAAATCAACTCTGTCTTTCATCAGCAAGTCCTCAACCTTGCTGTCCTTTTTTCGGTAAACCGCAATTGAATATCCGCCGTAGGCTTTCATCATTTTCATACACGGAACATCAGAAAGACCGTCGCCTATGTAAATCATATTGCAGAACGGAACCCGTTTGCTGTCCTCCGGCATTGAACGGTTGAGGTCAACATCATTTGCAACATCAAGAACACCTTTGTTAATTCTGTAAACGAACTGCGTTTTGTTGGTGTAATTTACATCGGTTTTTGGCCATACGGCATTGCCGTTTTCATCGTAAAGAAATTCACACGCAAAAATGCTTTTAAAGTTTTTGCTGATTTCCGTACCTTCAATAATTTCTTTCATACCCGAAGAAATTACATAATGTTCAACCTGCATTCCAAGCTTTTCGCCAAAGTCTGAAATCCTTTTGAACCAATCCTTTACGCCGTCAAAAAACTCAACATTTTTTCCCATTCCAACAAGGTCATTTCGCAAAAGAGGCATATTCCTTTCACGGGACATTTTTACCATTGCGTACATATACGCAAGAATTGAATCCATATGTTCGCTTTGACCGAGTTCGTTTGAAAATTTCCAGAACTCGTCTTCGGTCATATTAAGACGGGGGATAAAGCTGTAATCCTGCATATCCTTCGTGCATAGGGTACGGTCAAAGTCATACATAATCGCTGCAACGGGCATTCTGTTCATAACCGCTCCTTATCCGACTGTGGTCGGCTGTGTAACGCTTTTGGCAGATGTCGAATCTGCCTGAGTTGTTGATTCCTCTTTATATTGCGTAATCTTAATGCTTTTGATAACAATGTTCTTAACGGGAATGTCGTCCTTGTCAACCTCAGCCGAGGCGATTTTATCAACAACATCCATTCCGCCAATTACCTGTGCAAATACCGTGTAGCCTCTGTCAACCGCATTGTATGCACCGTCAAGATAGGCGTTTCCGCCGTTTTCCTCATACAGCTTTTTAACGCTGTCGGGAACGCTGTCGGTATCGTAACAGTTTGTGCCGTTTTTCTCAATGAATGCAGTCAGAAGGTTTGAATCCTTGTAGTTTGCAAGCTGGGTTTTGATAGAATCCCATTGACTTGCAAGATGTTCCCAGCCGCCTTCATTCTTATATGTTTCGGCAGTTTTCTGATTGATGAAGAATGCACTTTCGTTTGTGTCCGCACCTGTGTTTGACATTGCAACAGCGCCTCTGATATTGAAAAGCCTGTCGCAAAATTCATCTTCAAATGCCTCGCCGTACGAGCTTGTACCGCAGTAACCGCCGTTGATCATAAAGTCTTTTGTTACTTTGCTGAAAAGTGAATTATTATACTTTCCTGCCTTTGCAAGGTTTACAAAGTTTGTAACGGTCTTTGGTGCCTGTTCGGGGAAAAGCCGCATTGTTATGTCACCGTATGAGGTGTGAACAACTGCGATTGTATCGCCGTTCTTCGGCATATCAAGCTGAAAACCGACAGGGTTTGAATCGTGAATAATGTTCGGATTGATTCCGAGAGTAGCGGTATCAATGCCGATGCTTTCAAGGTAGTTCTGTGCGGTAGGCTCATCAGCCGTGCTTACGGCAGTAGTTGCAGGAGTTGTTTCGTCGGGAGTCTGCGAGACTTCAGCCTTCTTATCACCGCAACCCGAAAATGCCAGTGCAGAAACACACATAATTGATGCAACCGATACGGCACACATTTTTTTAAGATTGTAAGTATTCATAGATTTGTTTCCTTCCTGTCAAGCCTCGTTGTTATGTAATGTTTCCAAAAAATAACCTCGGCTCTTCTAATCTGGATTTTATTCTAAAACACACATATTTATAGTACCATAATTTAAATAAAAATGCAAGTTTGCCGCTTTTTATGAAGGAAAGCGTAGCAAATGCAATAAAATTTTTCTGCAAAAAATTGCGTTCGTGTAATAAGACAGAAAACTTTTTCATATGATTTTCTGTAAACCTAAATATGACGGAGGCTTTAAAATGTCAGAATATTTACCCGAAGGAAAACTTATATCCGAACAGGAAAACATAAATATACTTCACTCATTAAAGCTGCTTGAAGATGCAAAAAACAGCGAAAAGATTCTTGAGGCAAAGGCTTGTGTGTGCGACAGCAGTCACAACCTTATTGTTGACCTTGCAGGCATAAAAGGCATAATTCCGAGGGAGGAGGGCGCAATCGGAATTAAGGACGGCTCGGTTCGTGACATAGCCGTGATTTCAAGGGTGAACCGTCCCGTCTGTTTCGTTGTCACTGACATAACCGAGGACGAAAACGGCAAGCCGATTGTAATGCTCTCCCGTGAAAAAGCACAACGCAAATGCCTTGACGCATACATTTCAAGGTTGCGATGCGGAGATATTGTGCCTGCCCGCATAACTCATCTTGAAAACTTTGGTGCATTCGCAGACATAGGCTGCGGAATTGTTGCACTTATGCCCATTGACACAATTTCTGTTTCAAGGATTGAACACCCTGCCGAGAGATTTACTGTAGGAATGGATATCAAAGCCGTTATCAAATCTGTTGAAAACGGTCGTATAAGCCTCAGTCACAAGGAGCTTCTCGGCACATGGGAAGAAAATGCCGAAAGGTTTTGTGCCGGTGAAACCGTGTCGGGAATTATCCGAAGCGTGGAAAACTACGGTGCTTTTGTGGAGCTTACACCAAATCTTGCAGGACTTGCGGAAACAAGAGAGGGAGTTCGTGCAGGTCAGCAGGCAAGCGTTTACATAAAAAGTATCATTCCCGAAAAAATGAAAATCAAACTGATAATTATTGACACCTTTGATTACAAATATAATCCGAAATGCCCCGAATACTATTGCGACAGCAACCGTATCGACCGTTTTGTGTATTCACCTGAAAATTGTCGGAAACGGGTAGAAACAATATTCGATACCTGAGTTGACAGAAAAACTCCCGAATGATATTATTTAAATGTGAAATCGAATTATTGTTCGGGAGGTTTAATATGCAGTTTACGACATCCGAGATTATTGTGCTTTTATTTTGTGCAATAACGCTCATTGTAAGCGTTGTCACATTAATAACAGTTCTTAAAAAGAATAATAACAACAGAACGGAGGACGGACTTCAAAGGATATTGCTCAATCAGCAAAGCTTTGCACAGTCGCAAAATGACAGAGCGGTTCAGCTTGAACAAAGACTTCACAGCTTTTCAGCCGATAATGTTCAGAGTCTTGAAAATATCAGACGTTCGGTTGATGAAAAGCTTGAAAGTATAAGACGGGAAAATCTCCGTCAGCTTGATGAAATGCGACAGACAGTTGATGAAAAGCTTCAAAAAACACTTGAAGAAAAAATGAATAAGTCATTTTCTCTCGTCAACGAAAGACTTGAACAGGTATATAAGGGACTCGGCGAAATGCAAACGCTTGCGGTAGGCGTGGGTGATTTGAAAAAGGTTCTTTCAAATGTCAAAACAAGGGGCATACTCGGCGAAATTCAGCTTGGTGCAATTCTCTCCGAAATCCTTTCAAAGGAACAGTATGAGGAAAACATTGCAACAAAAAAAGGCTCAAAAAATGTTGTTGAGTTTGCAATCAAACTGCCTGCTGACGGTGCCGGCACAGTATATTTGCCTGTTGATTCCAAATTTCCGGGCGATACATATTCTGCTCTCCGTGAGGCTGTTGAAAGCTGTGACAAGCAACGCATTGAATCGGCACAAAAAGCACTTGTTCAGCGTATAAAGGGCGAGGCAAAGGATATTCACGATAAGTACATTGATCCGCCGAACACAACGGAATTTGCGATTATGTTTCTTCCGTTTGAGGGGCTTTACAGCGAGGTTGTCAATATGGGACTTGTTGAAGTCCTTCAGCGTGAGTACAAGGTGAATATTGCAGGTCCGAGTACAATGGCGGCTCTGCTCAATTCGTTGCAAATGGGATTCAAAACCCTTGCCGTGCAAAAGAGAAGTGCTGAGGTTTGGAAAATACTCGGCGGTGTAAAGACCGAGTTCGACAAGTTCAATGAGGTGCTTGTAATGACACAGCAAAGACTTGATCAGGCAAACAAGGAGCTTGACAAGCTTGTGGGTGTTCGCACCCGTCAAATTCAGCGTCAGCTTAAAGATGTTGAATCGGTCAGCCTGTCGGAACAGAATCTTTTTGAATAAGCAAAAAATTAAGGCGAAACAGATTTGTGTCTGTTTCGCCTTCGTTGTTACTGTTGATTAACCTTTGTAGTCAATCCATTCGTCGTCAACCCATTCTTGCTTTGTATCGTTCCATCTTCTGTACTGGAGCTGTCCACGACTTCCGCGACGCCATTTTCTTACTATTTTATCAGCTCTTGGCTGAATAGCAGTTGTATCAGCACCGCTCTCCAAAGCTGAACTGTCGGGAGTTGCTACTTCAACAACTGCAATGCTGTCGGGGGTTGAATCTGTTTTTGCTGCACTTGCAACCATAACGGTTCCCTGTGCGATAATTGCTGTCATAATAAATGCTGTAAAAATTCTTGCGGCTTTCTTTTTCATCTGTCATTTCTCCCTTAATACAAAACAGTAACTATATTCGCCGTTCTCAACTTGCTCATAGGGGATAATAATAGAATTGTCGTCTGTATAGACAATGCCTTTCTTTTTATCGTAAGGCTCAAAAATAAGGTGAGTGGTTTTGTCTTTTTCAACATACACATACATATTTGTTTCGTCATATACTTTGACATTATTGTTGTATTCGCCCGATGATACAAGATCGGCTACACAATCCTCGTATGTAGTATCCCACCCCGGAATAATCAAAACACAGTATGACGCAAAGAATATCCCAATGGAAAGCAAAATCGCAAAAGCTGTAATAAAAGTATTTTTGATTGTCTGCTTTTTGTTTGGATACAGAATCATTTCCATTCTGTGTATATTCTTTTTGTTCTTTTCAATTGATGCAAAGTTCATTCCGATAAGAGCACTTTTTAGGTTGCACTCATTTTGTTTATCTGAATTCTCTTCTTCATAGCACTTTTTCAGTTCGGTAACAAGTACCTGACCGTAGTTGCACCGTTCATAATCGTCAAGTGCTTTTGTAACACGCTTGTCGCATCTGAGTTCGAGACAAAACGAAAGGTCTTTTTTCAACAAATACACCAGCGGATTCCACCAGAAAATTCCGCAATAAATTTCAGTCAGCAGTTTTATCCATATATCTTTGTTTTTGATATGACAACATTCATGCGTCGCAATAAAATTAAACTCTTCATTCGTAAAAGTTTGGTTTGTAAAAAGAACAACAGGTTTAAAAAATCCGTATGTAACAGGAGATGAGACTGAATCTGAAATCCTGAGTTTAACCATGGATTTTATTTTGCACTGTTTTGCAACAGCGTCAAGCTGAGCCTGTAATTCAGGTTTTGGTTCAATAACCGTTTTCTTCAGAATTTTTATTGCTTTGTAATACTTGTATATCGCCCGAATAATAAGAATTACAGTTACCGCAATCCATATTGTGAGAATCAGGTTGAGCCATGTAAACTCTGGCACAAAGAAATTTTTTTTGTTAGGCGTTAATGCGTCAATTACTACAGGATAAAAACTATGATCTGAAATTGTATTTGTAAACCCAAATTCAAACGGCAGAGCCATTCTTATAAATGTTACAGCATACAATCCCAAAATTGTATAAAGACCGCAGTAATTACAAAAAGCAATCTTTTTTCTGAAAAAGTAAAGCAGCACTATAAAAATGCTGCTTATTGCAATAGAAAACAAGAATGAATAAAAACTTATTTGCATAAATTATTTGCCGAGTTCTTCACGGCGCTTTTTAAGGAGAGCTTCAAGTTCATCAAAAACATCTGAGCTTTCGGTTCTCTCAATAAGCTCTGAGAAGAGAGTCGGAATATCGCTGTCGGCAAAATTCGGTCTGTCAGAAATCTGCTTGATTGCATAAGCATCCTTTGTCATTGTAGGAACAAAAGTACGGGCATAGTTCTTAGTCATCTGCTTAACGCCGACAACCTTAATCATGTCTTTCTTGAGAAGAGAATTGATAAGAAGGTTAATGTAACTTTTTTTCCATGTTTTGTTTACAGCCTTCTTAACAATTTCTGAGCTTGTGAGTGGTTCATCGAGGTCCCACAATAAGTACATAATTTCTTCTTCACTTTTAGTAAGCATGATATTTACCTCCAAAATTAAGTTTATAAATAATATTAAGCATTTAACTTGCCTTCATTATACTATTTGGTACAGAAAAAGTCAATAAAAATCTTAAAAAATTATGCGATTCAGGATAAAATCAGCCAATTTTGCACATATTGTCAAAAAATGACTATAAAAATGCGGAAGGTTGTATATTATAAAAAGCATAATATTATGATTTATTCACGAAAATCCTGAAAAAGCACAACAAGTCACCGCAAAATTATTGCGACGACTTGTCTTTTTATTGAAAATATTCAATTAAGCTGTTTTTATTCCGTAATCTTTTTCTGTTCCTTTTTATCGTGGATAAATCTTGCAAGATACACGGCAGGGGTGTCGAGCAGACTTGTGAAAATGTAGATTACATAGCTTGAAAGGAAGATTGTAACAAGCGTTCCGAAATCATAAGTTCCCCAGAACGCAAAAGCGGTGAAGAGGGCTGTGTTCAGAATCTGACTGATGAGCGTTGAACCGTTATTTCTCAGCCACAAAAATCTTCTCTTGTCGCCGAATTTCTTTTCCGTGAACTTCCACCACTTGTGATAGAGCCACACATCAAACAGCTGACTGATCGCATATACAGTAAGTGATGCAAAAATCATTCGGGGAGTGTTTGAAAACACCGCCTTGATTGACGGCATAATCGTGTCGTTCGGACTCGGATTGTAAAGCATCCAGCTTTGTGAAAGCACAAGAAAAAATACCGATGAAAGTATTCCCGTAAGAACCGCCTTGTTGGCGGCTTTTTTGCCCTCACATTCCGAGAGAATGTCCGTAATCAAAAATGTTACCGCAAAAAGTACATTGCCGAGAGTCTGTTCCATTGAAAAAGCGTTTACAAGGATTAAAGCCTCAATGTTTGCAAGAATTGTCGCAACGGCTGAAACGCAGTAAAGTCCCGCTTTTCCGAAAAGCGCATATCCCAAAAGTGCTGCTCCGTAGATAAATACTACCGAGAATATAAGTAAAAGTTCGTTAATCATATCAGTCACCCACTCCAAAATCCGTGTTGTTAATTAAAATATCCGTTCTCGGGTTATCCTTATATACAGGATAGACCCTCTGCATAAACTCTTTTATGACAGCTTTGTCGGGTTCAACTTCCGTTGTGTTGTCACACATAATGTTAACGCAAATTCGTTCAAAATATTTTAATCCCAACTCAATATCCTTTTGCATGGTTTCGGCTGTCTGACCTTTAATTCCGAAAAGGAAATTAGCTTCGTCGAAATTCTCAGCAATAACAGCGGGACTGCTCTCTTTGATTCCTTTTTTCAGAACATTTTCTCTGAAATCGCAGTCAAAGGTTTCAAGACCGAGCTTCATTTTCAAATCAAAATCCGCAAAATCTTTTCTGAGCTGACTGATTTTGTTCCGATAAAGATAATGTGCCTCAAAATGAATGGTATTTATCTTTTTTTCTTTGCACACCTGTTTGATAAAATCAAGTGTTTTTTTGTCAAGCTCAAAAACCGAGCCTGAGTTAATGACCTCAAGGTCACCGAAAATTCCCGTAACTTTTTCAAGCACGGCTTTGTTAAGACGAAAGTTTTCGTCCTCGTCACTGCACCTGTCGGTGTAGTAGTCGCAGAAGATGCATTTTTTGTAAACGCAACCGCTTCCACGCAGAAGAACAATCTCCCGACTGTTCTTTTCATTAATAATACTGTATCTCTCCATACTCTCTTTCCGGCACAAAAAAAGCACCCACACAAAAGAGGGTGCAAAAAGGGCATAAAAAGCCCTGTGCCTTTCTCCTTAGTTTTGATAGAAGGAGCAGCCTATTGGCGTCCTTCCGGCAGGATGGTTACGAACTGCCACACAGTATGCTATCACAAATTCCGTTTTATGTCAACTGCAATTAATTATTGCATTATATATGTTTAAGAGGTATAATGAAAAGGAAAAATCAAGTGCAAAGTAACTTTCTGAGTGACTTTGCAGGCTCAAAATTCCATATGGGAAAATTAGCGAATATTGTCATAAATTCCCGAAAAAAACAGCCTATTTTCTTGTATTTTTTAGTTGACAAAGGGACAAACCTTTTGTATAATAATAAACAGCGTTTTAATATGTGTCTATGCTGTCAAGAGGTGCAGATATGCTTTTTGAGCTTAAATCCGTCTTTCAGAATGACGGTGAAGAAAAACAAGTTGAATATAACCTTGACTTGTCGGGTCTTGATGTTGACGGAGTTTATCCATTCAAAACTCCCGTTGTCGTGACTGCCAAAGCAACAAACAGAGCAAGCTTGATTACTCTTGTAATCAACGCACATTTTGATTACAGCCGTGACTGTGACCGTTGCGGTGAGCCTTATACAAGAGAGATGAATATGAGCTTTGAACACAGGCTTATTCAGACTCTTGCCGATGAGGAAAATGATGACTATATTGAAACACCTGATTTTACACTCGAGCTTGATGATGTTGTAATTTCTGACATTTTTCTTTCGCTCCCGTCAAAGAATCTTTGCAGGGACGATTGCAAAGGTCTGTGTCAGATTTGCGGACAAAACCTCAACAATGGTGAATGTTCCTGTGATAAGCGTCAAACGGATCCAAGACTTGAGATACTTAAACAGTTTATTGACTAAGATAAATTTTGTAAGGAGGTTTTTGTAATGGCAGTACCCAAGAACAAAACATCACACGCAAGAAAGAGCTCAAGACGTTCAACAGTATGGAAGATTAATGCTCCTGAACTTACTGCTTGTCCTAACTGCGGTGAATTAACAGCAGCTCATAAGGCTTGCACAAACTGTGGTATGTACAACGGCAGACAGGTTGTTGTAAAGAAAGACGAACAGTAATTTTTATTACAAACATTACGGGCGGCAGTTATCTGTTCGCCCTTTTGTTTTGCAAATTTTACCGTATATCCAAAAACAATTTGCAAACCTGTTGATTAAAAACGGTATTTTGTGTAGAATAAAAGTGTATGTAAAAATGTTTTGCGAGGTGAAGGTGTGGCTGTTAAAATTTTTGATGTCACAACCGGCAGTCATGCCGACAAAGCTGGGATAAAAAAAGGGGAAACCCTCCTTTCAATCAATTCAAACGAGATTGTCGATGTTCTTGATTACCGATTCTATCAGGTAAACCGCAAGCTGACTCTTGAGGTTGCGGATGAGAACAAAAATGTTCGTACCATAGAAATGACTAAGGGAGAATATGAGGAAATCGGTCTTGAGTTTGAAACCTATCTTATGGACAAACAGCATTCGTGCCGTAATAAGTGCATTTTCTGCTTTATTGACCAGCTTCCGAAGGGAATGCGTGAGTCGCTCTATTTTAAGGATGACGACAGCCGACTTTCGTTTTTGTTCGGCAACTATATCACGCTGACAAATATTACAGAGCACGAAATTGACCGAATTATAAAAATGCACATAAGCCCGATTAATGTGTCGGTTCACACAACAAACCCCGAGCTTCGTTGTAAGATGATGAATAACCGCTTTGCAGGCGATACATTGAAATATCTCAAACGCTTTGCAGACGCAGGAATAACGCTTAACTGTCAGATTGTTTCCTGTCCAGGAATTAATGACGGTGACGAGCTTGTCAGAACATTGACCGATCTTGAAAACCTCGGTGTTAATATGACTGCGATTGTTCCTGTCGGACTTACACGCTACCGTGAAAACCTTTATCCGCTTGTTCCTTATAATAAGGAAACGGCAGGGCAGACAATTGATATAATTGAAAAAATGGGTGATGAGTGCGTTAAAAAGCACGGCAGACGAATTTTCTTTCCGGGTGATGAATTTTACCTCCTTGCCGAAAGAGAAATCCCGTCACCCGAATTTTATGAGGACTTTTCCGCTCTTGAGGACGGAATCGGTATGATTGCGTATCTGACCGATGATGTAGGCTGGAAGCTTGAAGAGCTTGATGCAGACGAAAGCCTTTGCCATAAGGTAACAATTGCCTGCGGCGAGGGAGTGTTTCCGTACATGAAGCGGATTATGTCGATGATTAACGAAAAATTCCCGAATATAACTATAAATACAAGGGCGATTAAGAACAACTTTTTCGGCGGCGGAGTAAATGTGTCAGGACTTGTCACAGGCGGTGATCTTATTGATCAGCTCCGTGGCGATGACCTTGGTAACAGGCTTATTATCCCGTCATCAATGCTCCGTTTTGAAAACGATTTGTTTCTTGATGATGTTTCAACAGATGATGTTGAACGGGACCTCGGTGTAACTCTTGTTCCCGTCAATAACAACGGAAACGACCTTGTAGAGGCTGTAATTGCAGGAAAGGACTGATAAGATGAACAAACCCGTAATTGCCGTTGTCGGCAGACCAAATGTGGGAAAGTCAACGCTTTTCAATAAACTCATCGGTCAGAGATTGTCAATTGTTGACGATACTCCCGGTGTTACCCGTGACAGAATATACGGTGAGGTGGAATGGTGCGGAAAAACTGCCTTTATTGTTGACACAGGCGGTATTGAACCGAAATCAGATGATATTATTCTTGTGCAGATGCGCCGTCAGGCTCAGCTTGCAATTGACACGGCTAATGTTATTATCCTTGTAACAGACTGCAAGTCGGGCATGGTTGCAACGGATATGGATGTTGCACAGATGCTCCAGAAGTCGGGCAAGCCTGTTGTGCTTTGTGTAAACAAGTGCGACACACTCGGCGAACCGTCACCTGAATTTTATGAGTTTTACAATCTCGGTTTGGGTGATCCTATCGAGGTTTCAGCCGTTCACGGTTACGGTACGGGCGACCTTTTGGACAAGGCTTTTTCAAGCTTTGATTATGATGAAAATGCGGAAGATGACGACACAATCATCAATGTTGCGGTAATCGGAAAGCCGAACGCAGGCAAGTCATCTCTTGTGAACAAAATCACAAACGAGGAACGCTGTATTGTGTCTGATATAGCAGGCACAACCCGTGACACAATCGATACGCTTGTTGAAAATAAGTACGGAAAATTCAACTTCACCGATACCGCAGGACTTCGCCGTCAGAGCAAAATCTATGATAATATCGAAAAATACAGTATTATCCGTGCAAAAATGGCTATTGAACGCAGTGATGTGTGCGTTATTATGATTGATGCGACAGAGGGCGTTACAGAACAGGATACCAAGGTTGCAGGTCTTGCGCATGAGGCAGGCAGAGCGTGTATAATTGCCGTAAACAAGTGGGACGCTGTCGAAAAAAACGATAAGACAATGCAGGAGTTCCGCAAAAAGCTTGACGCAGATTTTGCGTTTATGTCATATGCGCCAAAGGTATTTATTTCCGCAAAAACAGGTATGCGTATCGACAGGCTGTTTGAATATATCATAAGCTGTAATGACAGCGCAAACCGCAGAATCAGAACAGGTATGCTCAACGAACTTCTTGCACAGGCAACAACAAGAGTTCAGCCGCCGTCGGACAAGGGCAAGCGACTTAAAATTTTCTATATGACTCAGGCTTCCGTAAAACCGCCGACATTCGTTTTCTTCTGTAACAATGCACAGCTTTTCCACTTCTCATATCAGCGTTATCTTGAAAACAGAATCCGTGAGGCTTTTGCTCTTGAGGGTACGCCGATCAAAATTGTGGTAAGAGAGAGAGGAGAAAAGTAATGGAGCATATTTCGGCAATTTTAGCAAACTGCTGGTGGATGATTCTGCTTTCGGCATTGATTGCGTATCTTCTCGGCAGTATCAACACGGCTGTTCTTGTCACAGGCATTGTGACAAAGGGCAAAAAGGATATCCGTCAAATGGGCAGCGGCAATGCAGGCTTTACAAATGTACTGCGCAGTGTCGGTAAAGTTCCGGCAATCATCACCATTGTGTGTGACGCACTGAAGTGTATTATCGCCGTGCTTATCGGAGGGTTCATCTTCTCGTTTGCATCGGTTGCATTTCAGGGTGAAAGCCCTGTTTTTATAAACGAGCTTATCAACTGCGGAAAATATGTTGCAGGTATTTTCTGTATTCTCGGACATTCATACCCCGTGTATTTTCACTTTAAGGGCGGCAAGGGTGTTGTAACCGCCGCCGCTCTTATGCTGACAGAGGATTGGCGTGTATTCATCGCAATTATTGTAACCTTTCTTATTATCTTCCTCTGCTCAAAAATCATATCACTTGCAAGTGTTCTCTGTGCGATTCTCTATGCGCCTTACACCTTTGCAATGACATTTATCTTTGACTTCATAATTTACAAGGATTATTCTCTTACATATGTAATCTTCTCAACTGCGGCGGCTCTTTTAATCGGCGTTTTCGTTATTGTAAAGCACAAAGAAAACATCAAAAGACTTCTTAAAGGTGAAGAAAAGAAAATTACAGCCAAAAAATAACAGCAGTATTGACCGAAAAGTGATTTGGTTGTACAATGACTTTGGTATGATATTTGTTATATTTTAAATATTTCTGATTCGGAAAATAAATTATATTGAGAGGTTGAATTAAAATGTCAGATTGTATTTTCTGCAAAATCGTTGACGGCTCAATTCCGTCAAAAAAAGTTTATGAAGACGAAAAAATTCTCGCTTTCTATGATCTTGAACCACAGGCTCCCGTTCATGTGCTTGTAATTCCAAAGGAACATATCTGCTGTGCAGATGCAGTTAATGAAGAAAATGTCGGCAATATTGCTCACATTTTCACTAAAATTCCCGAAATTACAAAATCACTCGGACTTACAAACGGCTACCGTATTGTAAATAACTGCGGTGAGGACGGCTGTCAGAGCGTAAAGCATATGCATTTCCACATCCTCGGCGGCAAAAAGCTCAACGGCACAATGGCGTAAGAAGGGACTGCAATAATGGATACATATAAGATTAATATTGAGGGACTTGACAGAGAACTCAGAAAATTTCCTGTAAACGATAAGCTTGATATTGCCGCATTTATTATGTTTGGTGACATTGAGATGACAGAGGTTGCCGCAAGAGAACTCCTCAAGCGTGTTCCAGAACACGATGTTGTTGTGACTGCCGAAGCAAAGGGTATTCCGCTTTGCTATGAAATGGCTCGTCAGGGCTGCAGAAACTATGTTGTCGCAAGAAAAAGCGTTAAGGTTTATATGGGCAATCCTATCGGAGTGACCGTTAATTCAATCACAACAAAAAACGAACAGAAACTCTACCTCGGCGAAGATGATGTAAATCTTCTCAACGGCAAGAGAGTTCTTCTTGTTGATGATGTAATTTCAACAGGCGAAAGTCTTCACGCTCTTGAAACGCTCGTTGAAAAAACAGGCGCAAATATCGTTGGCAGGGCATCAGTCCTTGCCGAAGGTGACGCTAAGGACAGAGATGACATTATATTCCTCAGCGAACTTCCGCTTTTCTTTAAGTAATACTGAGTAATTATAAAATCAAATTTAAACAGCTGTTGAAGTGTGCAGATTATACCGTCCGCATATTTTGACGGCTGTTTTCTTTTTTTATACCATAGATATAAAGTGTAAAAATTAAAGTGTAGAAATTGTTCAACTTATAAATGATTGAATAGAAACAGTGGTGAATAGGTAATTTAATGAGAAAGATAGCAGCAAAATTAACAAAAATAAAAATATTTTTAAAAAATAATATTTATATTGACAAATGAAATTCTATATGATATTATAAAAATACCAAAAATGATATACTTGAGGTGATAAAAATGGACTAATTGTTTTTTGTAGATAAAAATAACCAAATAAATAATAAAAGGAGATGCCATTATGAAAAAAATTAAAGCGATTATTATATGTTTGTTATCATTGTTGCTTATTACTGTATGTATTCCAATATGTAATGCAGTGGATTTATATGTCGATATAACTTCGGTTATTCCAAATGATGCACTTGAATATGCAAAAACCAGACTTGATGCTTTGTGTTCTACAGCTGTAAACGATCAAGAAAATTTTGATATTGATGTACCAAGAGATTCTAATTTTGAGATTGGTACTCCATATGTTATTTATTCAGTAGAAAATAACGGTAATCAGGATGAAATATATTATATGCCTGTGATACAAGATGATGCTGTTTGTATGATCCTTAATGTTATGCCTTGCAATGATAGTTACACTGTTTCACTAGAAAAAGGTATGTCTGAACAATTAAATTCTATAGGTTACAAGAACGATGATACATATATATTCTATTTTAAGAATGACAGTTTATATGCTGAAAATGAAAATTCTGTCCATTTAATTGATTCATCTATACCATACTTTGAATCATCAGAAAACGGCCAAACAAACTCAATGGAATTTGAGAGGTTGTCTTATAGTCAAAAGATTACTAAGATAAAAAATTCATATTCTAAAAACAATAAACCAAATTTAATAAATTATGATTCAGATGTTAAAAATTTGGGAAGAGGATTTTCAAGTAATAAGGGTGGAATTGTTACTCTTAATACGAAAGGATGTACTGTTCCACAAGGTAATTATGGTTTGTGTTGGGCTGCTTCTGTTGCTACAACAGTCAGATATTTAAATTATAGTAAATATTCATCATTGACGGCAAAACAAGTTGCAAATAAAATGGGAATAGGATATAATGATGGTGCAACAGATCTTGAAATAAAAGAGGCGTTGAAGAAGTATGGTCAAACATACAAATGTAAAACCGGACAATTAACCTTTTTGGAACTCCAGAATAATATTGTAAAGGAATACCCTTTAATAATGACTTGCATAAGCGGTACGGACGGACATGCTGTTACCTGTGTTGGGTATACTACCTATGGAGGAATAAAACAGGTTACATTTTGGAATTCAGGAAATAAACAGATGACAACAGTAGAATATCAAACCGGTGGTACGAAATTTGCATATGCAGGAAAAAGTTTTGTATGGAAAAATTCCGTTTATCACACATAATCCTTATGTGTACATGGGATGGAGGTTGAATTATGAAAAAAGTATGTTTATGCCTTGCATTTGTGTTGGCAGCGGTATGTATTCTATGTTCCTGCTCTGATTTACCTGCACCAAGTACCTCTGAAACCGTGAATCCTTCCGTAGATGTTACTTTGAAAAAGTGGGAAGATTGCGGAGCGAGTATTGATAAAGCGGAAGAAATTTCCGGAATTAAGTTTGGCGAAAGTTTGAAAAATATTGTAAGTGTAAGAGCTATTCCATACACGGCGATTGAAGTGGTTTGTTCGTTAGATAAATCTGCCTCTGACAATACTGTGACCTTGCGTAAGGCTGTCAGCTATGCTGTAAAAAACAGTGAAAATCTCAGCGGAGTCAATACAAACGGACTTTCTCCCACAATGGCGACTTTTGATATTAAGGGTGCGAATTTTGTAAATGAAAAAGGCAAAACGGTAGTAGGAGAATATAGTGATAACAATTATAAATATTCTTTTTATTGCAAAAAAGGATTGAATGGTAACCAAGTGTATAATTACATTAAAAAAATGATTACTGAATAAGGATTGATTTTTATGAAACGGCTGTTTGGACTTATAGGATTTACTTTCCTGTTTGTCCTTTCAGCCGTTTTTTATTCGGATTTTAATGAAATTGTATTTGCAATTATCGGCTCATTGGGATTGCTTTCCGTAGCTGTCGGTATATTTTTAATTATTTCAAAGAAAAATAAATCATTCGGTAAGTCGCTGTGTGCATTTGCTTTTGCCGTAATATATTCTGCGGGCAATATGATTGGCTATTCCGAATGTATTAACAACACGATCACAAATAAATATTCTGATAAAGAAATTACAGCAAGCGGATATATTTGTGATGAAATCATCACCACCGATTCATCATGCAGTTTCGTAATCAAAACCGACAAAATCAACGGTCAGCCGTCAGATGCAGAAATTCAGATTATTTCGTACTCAAATGTTGACGCAGAGCCTTTTGAAAAGGTCAACTTCACGGCTCATACATACAAGAATAATGTAAACTCACAGATCAGTCACGGAATTTTTCTGAAAGCATATTCCTATGACGGCTTCAAAATTGATGCGACAGGAGAGAAGGCAACAACTTTTTATTCATTTGCGGTTTCAATAAGACGGGCGATGAAAAATTCCCTTGATATGCTGTTGCCGGAGGATTATTCAACGCTTTGCCGTGCCGTTCTTTTGGGCGAGAAAACAGCTCTTGATTCAAGCGTTAAAGATGATTTTTCATTGACAGGCACTTCGTTTTTAATAGTGGTTTCGGGAATGCATCTTGTTATAATCACTTCGTTTGTATTGTTCTTGGTAAGAAAATTAACAAAAAACAGATTTTTGATAACAGGTTTTACCACATTCACGGTTATTGCTTTTATGGCTGTAACGGGCTTTGCGCATTCGGTTGTCCGTGCCGGAATTATGATGATAATTGTGTCGTTTGCATCGTCAAATCTCAGAATAGCCGACTCGCTGAATAATCTCGGTTTTGCCGCAATTGTTCTGACAGCTTTCAACCCATATGCCGTAGCCGATATCGGTATGTTGCTTTCATTTTCGGCAACGACGGGCATAATTCTGTGGTCAAGACCGATTGAACGCTCTGTGCTGAGATTCTTTCACTACCAAAACAAGCGTAAGGACGGTTTTGTCGGAACGGTTGTCTATTATATCAAAAGACTGTTTAAAATCTGCGTAAATATGCTGTCGGTTTCAGTATCTGCATTTCTGTGGATTTTGCCGATAACCGCCGTTGCATTCAACAGAATTTCTCCGACAGTCATACTTGTTTCTCTGTTGTGTGAACCGTTTGTTTCGGCACTTTTGGTGTGTTCTCTGTTGTGTTCGGTACTTTTTATTTGCCCGTTCATATCATTTTTTGCATACCCGTTTGGACTCGTTTCGGGATTATGTTCAAAGGCAATTTTGTGGTTGGTTTCAACTTTTTCACAACTCCCATTCAGCACAATTAAAACCCATTCGCTCTATTGGTTTGTGTGGATAGGTGTCAGCGTACTTCTCGCAATCGGCGGATTGTTTGTAATAAATCGAAAATTCTATGTCAAAATTTCTGTTTCGGTATCAATTTCAGTCCTCGTAATCGGAGCGTCGCTCAATGTGCTTTTAACAGCCGATAACGGTGAAATGAAAATCTATAATGTCGGCAACGGCGTTTTGGCAACAGTCAATTGCCCCGACAGCTGTTCCGTGATTTCATGCGGAGGCAACAGAGCAAGCGCAGACGATGTGACAGCCGATATCAGCGAAAGATACTCAGATATTGAATATATGATAATTCCGAATCAGAATAATAAATATTCTTCTCTTGAACGCTTTGCGGTCACAAAATTTGACTTAAATAATATTTTGGTATATGATAATGACATTGAAAAGCAAAATCTTTTGAACGCTTTTGACGGTAACAGCCGACAGACTTTCGGCGGAAACAGTCATTTTACGCTGAATCTTTCCGATACGGTGACGGATGAGGTAATCTGCGTTGACAACACAATGTTTCAGTTCATAAAAGGGAAAAATATGACTGTATTGTTTGTGCCGACAGATGCAGACTTTTCAAATCTGCCCGAAAAGTATCGCAATCCCGATTGTTTGCTGATTGATACAGTCCCCGAAAATTTCGATTTGATATCATGCAATACCGTGATATTTTCGGGATCGGAAAAGCAGTTTAATAAAAATTATGATTCTATTAAAGAAATCAGTCCAACCGTTATTTCAACATCTGAAAGAAACATAACGGTCAATCTGAACGGAGGATAAAATGCCGCGCATCACCGAAGCAGACCTGAAAAAACAAATTAAAAACAAAAGCTTTTCGCCTGTGTACCTCATCTACGGTTCGGAGCAGATGTTTGTCAAAAGCTACACAAAAAAGCTTTGTGAGGCTGTTGCAGGCAAAAACCCGTCTGATTTCAATTATCATACATTCAGCGGCGACATCGATTTTCAGGAACTTGCCGCATCCCTGCAAATAATGCCGTTTATGGCGGAACGCAACTGTGTTGTTGTGACCGACATTTACTTTGATAATATGGTAAAGGATCGGCTTGATACTCTTAAAGAGCTTACAAGCAGAGCATGGGACGGTACGGTTCTCATAATTTCAATGCCGACTTATGTTCCGTCAAAGAATAAAACTTCTTTTACAGCTCTTATAAAGCGTGTTGAAAAAATCGGCAGCGTCTGCTGTTTTGAAAAAATCAATCCCCAAATTATCGAAAAGTATGTTGCAAAGTGGGCAAACGAAAACGGCAAGCTGATTTCACACCTCAATGCGTCAAAGATTATTTCAAATGTCGGTGATGATCTCAATCTTCTGAAAAACGAGGTCAACAAAATTGCCGCATATGCAAAGGGTGAGGAAATTACCGACCGTGATATCGACCTTTTGTCAACCGTAAACCTTGAAGCAAGAACATATGATATGGCTGACGATGTTATTAACGGCAGAGGTGACAGAGCGTTCAGAAAGCTCGACACACTTTTCTGTCAGCGTGAAGAACCGATTAACATTCTCTATGCACTTTCATCCGCCTATGTCGATGCGTATCGTATGCGTGTTGCAGATGAATGCTCAGTCAGTAAAGAAACTGTGGCAAAAGATTTTGCCTACAAAAACCGTGCGTTTGTGTTAAACAGGGCGAGAACCTCCGTTTCAAGGACTTCAACCGAGGCACTTCGGAAAAGCCTTGATGTGCTTGTTGAAACAGACGAAAAGCTGAAATCAGTTTCCGTTAATCAAAGATTTTTAATTGAACAGCTTATTTCCCGTTTGCTTTTGATTGCGAAGGAGGGCAGAATCTAATGCTCAAAATCCGTGAGGCTGTCATAGTTGAGGGCAGATATGACAAGATAAAGCTTTCATCAATTGTAGATGCTCCGATAATCGAAACCAACGGTTTCCGTGTTTTTTCCGACAAAGAAAAGCAGTCGCTTATCCGCAAAATTGCCGAAACAAGGGGAATACTTATAATGACCGACAGCGACGGTGCAGGCTTTGTAATAAGGAATTTCCTTAAAGGATCGGTCGATAATTCAAAAATTAAAAATTGCTATATTCCTCAAATCAAAGGCAAGGAAAAACGCAAGGCAAAAGGCGGTAAAGAGGGGCTTTTGGGCGTTGAAGGTGTCAGCGATGAGGTTATAATAAATGCAATCCGTAAAAGCGGTGCCGAGATAATCGGCGAAGAAAATAATATTCCCGAAAGGAAAATTACTAAAGCCGATCTATTTGTCCTCGGACTTACGGGAACTGAAAATTCAGAAATAAACCGCAAGAAGATTCTTAAAAAACTCGGTCTGCCGTCATATCTCTCAACAAACGCATTTTTGACCGCAATCAACTGTCTTTATTCTTTCAAAGAACTAAAAGAGATGCTTTGACAAAATAAAAAATTCATAGGTTAAATAAATCACCTGTTTCGGCGAAAACTAAAACAGGTGATTTTTTATGAAAAAAAGTTTACGGTTGCGTAACGATTGCATTCTCTTTTCAATAGGCGGAGCAGGCTACGCTCTGCTTGAAATTTTGTGGCGGAGAAAAACTCATTGGTCAATGGCGGTCACGGGCGGAACTGCATTTGTGTCGCTTTTCAGATTTTACAAGCGCTTTTCAAAAATGAATATGCTGCAAAAATGCATATCGGGAAGTGCGATAATTACCGCACTTGAATACTGCTGCGGCTGTGTTGTCAATCTGAAATTCAGGCTTAATGTCTGGGATTATTCAAACTGCCGACTTAATTTAAAAGGGCAGATTTGCCCGTTTTACAGCACCTTGTGGGCATTTCTTTGTATCCCCGTCAGCGCATTATGCACTTCTCTCTGCAAAAAAATACAGTAAAAAAACAGGAGCGGTAAGTAAAAATACTGCTCCTGTTATGTTTTATTTATTCGGACTTTTTGTTCTCGCTTTTTTCATCGGATTCGTTTTCTTCGGAAGTGTCGTTTTTCTTGACAACAACCCGTAAAATACGCTGATCCTTAACCTCCATAACGGTAAACTTAAAGCCGTCTGCCTCAATGTTGTCACGCTTATGGGGGATTGTTCCAGCGTGTTCAAGAATATATCCGCCGACCGTTACGCTGTCACACTCAAGACTGTCCTCGTCCATATCAAACAGACCGAGCATATCTTCAAGCTCCATATCACCGTTTACAAGGAACTCGCCCTTGCCGATTTTGTAGTAGTTATGCTCAATTTCCTCGTCCTCGTCCCATATTTCGCCGACAATTTCTTCGAGCAAATCCTCCATTGTAACAATACCGAGTGTTCCGCCGTATTCATCCGTAACGACCGCAAGATGAATTTTTGTGCGTTTGAATGCATTAAGGATTTTTGAAAGCTGTTGCGTTTTGAACACAAAGTACGGCGGCTGCATAAGCTCCTTGACATCGGGTGCTTTACCGTCTGCAAGTCGTTCAAGATAATCTCTTGTATGGAGAATGCCGACAACATGGTCAACCGTGCCTTCGTACACGGGAATTCTTGAATAGCGGTTTTCAATGATGATATCCTTGATTTTTTCAGGCGAGTCATCAACGCTGATAAATGTGATGTCAACCCTCGGAGTGAGAATTTCCTCGGCAGTAGTTTCGTCAAAGTCAAGTGCGGAGCGAACCATCTCGCTTTCGCTCTCTTCAAGAACGCCTTCTTCCTCAATGCTCTCAACAATGTATTTAAGTTCATTTTCAGTAACTGACGGAGCGTCACCGCTGCTGCCTGCAATCTTTAAGGCAATCATTTTGAATCGTGTGAAAATCCACACAAGCGGTGTAAGAAGTGTCATAAATCCTCTGAGCAATCCGGCTGTTTTGAGTGAAAAGGCGTCGCAATGTTCCTTTGCAAGACATTTCGGCACAATCTCACCGAATGTCAGAACAAGAAAAGTTGTTGCACCCGTTGCAATTGCCGAGCCTGCGTCACCGAAAAGATTCATACACAGCACGGTCGCAATTGAAGAACAGCTCAGGTTTACAACATTGTTGCAGATGAGAATTGTTGTAAGGGCATTGTCGAAATGCTCTATTATGTAGAGCGCCGCTGCCGCTTTTTTGTTGCCGTCATCCTTGTAACGCTGAACACGCACCTTGTTTACAAACGAAAATGCAGTTTCAATCGCCGAAAAGAACGCCGAAAGCAAAATAAGAACTAAAATGACAACACCCATAATTATGTCAGATGTCAACTGAATATCACTCCATAACAACTTCCGACAGGTTCTGTCGGAATAATATTTCTTTAATACTACTATAATTCTTTTAAATAATTATTACTTATTAGAAATAAAGAAATAAAATTATTGAAATAATTTTGCTGTAATGGTATAATGGTCACTAAAGGCTTTTTACAATTGAACAGTGTGGCTTGTGCGTCTTATTTTTTGTATGCATACATTTTGCGTGCAATTTCGGTGAAACTATTCTCGGAGGTGCATACAATGCCACAAAAATCAAAATCTTCAAAAGTCTCATCAAAAAAAGGGAACTATGTTAAAAATCCTGCGCCGGATGATGATCCGCAAAAACTTGCAAACGACAGCCCCATAAGTGAAGAACAAACAGACCGAATCGGCGAAACAGGTTCTGTGCTCACAACTCATAAGGACTGTGTGCTGCATTGCCTGACGATTATCGGTCAGATTGAAGGTCATTACATTCTTTCGCAACAAAACAAAACCACAAAATACGAGCATGTCATTCCTCTGCTTGTTTCGGTTGAAGAGGACGAAAGAATTGACGGACTGCTTGTGCTGATTAACACAGTCGGTGGAGATGTTGAGGCAGGTCTTGCAATTGCCGAGGTGATTTCGGGAATGAAAAAGCCGACCGTTTCCATCGTACTCGGCGGAGGTCATTCAATAGGAATTCCGCTTGCTGTTGCGGCAAAGAAAAGCTTTATCGCAAAGAGTGCGTCAATGACGGTTCATCCCGTTAGAACAACAGGCCTCACACTCGGAGTTCCACAGACCTTTGAATATTTTCAGCGTATGCAGGACAGAATCACAACCTTTGTTGCCGAAAATTCCAATATTACAAAAGACCGTTATAATCAGCTTGTGCTTAACACGGGTGAGCTTGTAATGGATATCGGAACTATTCTTGAGGGAGAAGAGGCTGTTGAAGAAGGCTTGATTGATGAGGTCGGAACAGTTTCCGACGCAATTGACGCTCTTTATGATTTGATTAAAGAAAACAAAGAGAGCAAGCCAAAGTCTGCAAAATCACGCTCAAAAAAGCAGGAAAAATAATTTCGGGCGTTTTGCCCGAATACATATATATTGTGACGCTTATGATTTGTATGAAATCTTAATTATGCCAACCCATACGGCTTTTCAGCGTACAAATAACAAAGAAGATTTGAAAACTTATTTTTTGGAGGGAATACATAACCATGTCAATTTTAGATGCTATTATTCAGGGTGTTGTTCAGGGACTTACCGAATTTTTGCCCGTATCAAGCAGCGGCCACCTCGCAATCACACAGCACATTCTCGGTGCAGGCACAGGTGAAAGCAATCTTTTCTTTAATGTAATGCTCCATGTCGGCACACTTGTTGCCGTTGTTGCATTCTACCACAAACTTGTGTGGGATCTTATAAAAGAATTTTTCCTTATGCTCAAGGATATTTTCACAGGCAAGTTCAAATGGAGCAAAATGAATTATAACCGTAATCTCGTTGTAATGCTCATCATCGGTCTTATACCGCTGTTCTTGCTTTTTCTGCCAATCCCCGGAACAGATATGAAGCTCAAGGACCTTGCAGACCTGCTTTCCGCAAGTCCTGTTCTCATAGTAACTGCCTGTTCGCTCATTCTCACAAGCGTACTTTTAACAATCGGTATTATCCGTAACCGCAAGAGTGTTGCCTCAACTCACAAACATCTTGCAGCAAAGAGCAATGCCAAGGCAACAAGAGATAGTTTTAATGTTGTTGACGCAATCCTTGTCGGTGTAACACAGGTTTGTGCCGCACTCCTTCCGGGACTTTCCCGTTCAGGCTCAACACTTGCAGTCGGTGAGATGAGAGGCATCTCAAAGCAGAAGGCACTTGACTACACATTCGTACTCGGTATCCCGTCAATCCTTGCGGCGGCACTTCTTGAGGGTGTGGATGCAATCAAGTCACCCGAAGGCTTGAGTAATATTGAATTTCTTCCGCTGATTATCGGAATTGCGGTTTCCGCAGTTGTAGGCTATCTTGCAATCGTAATTTTTAAGTGGTTCCTGAAATCCGACAAAATGGAAATTTTCGTAATCTACACAGCGGTTGTCGGTGTTGCATTTATTGTAATTTCAATCATCGAAATGAACACGGGCGTAAACCTTTTCACAGGTGCGCCAATTGCTTAAATTTTAAATGGAGTGATTTTATTGGCAGCTAACAAAAAAACAGCTGACAAAACTAAAAATACTGCGTCGGGAAGAAAAAAGACTTCTTCAAAAACCTCATCAAAAGGTGCAAAAACTGCAAGCAGAACCAAAGCATCCGCTGTTCCGAAAAGGAGCAGCGGACTTTCGCCGCGTGTAAGGGCGATCCTCTATGCCGCCGTTGCGGCTGTTTTTGTCTGCATAATTTTCATAAAAGGTTCAAATGTTTGGACAATGATACGCAGCTTTTTCTTCGGGGTTCTCGGATTCGGAATTTTTCTAGTTCCCGTAACGCTTTTTTATTTGTGTGTTATGACCGAAAAGGAGAAACAGGTTGCACGCTATAAGCTGAAGCTTTTCCTTTGTGTCGTCATAATTCTGTTTATCGGGGCGTTGATTTACGCAGGCAGCGGTGCAAAATATTCTGATATGAACTTTTTTGCGTGTCTTGGCAATCTGTTCAAGGATGCCTCCGACACCTCAAGGTATATGACTTTCGATTGCGGAATAATCGGCGGACTGCTCGGATATCCGCTTGTTGTCCTGTTCGGCAGTACAGCCGCACTTTTTACAAGCTTTGTTGTAACAGCCGCACTTATCCTTATTGTTGCGAACATTTCTATTAAAGATATGACAGCGGCGGCGTCAAGGACAGCCGTACATATCCGTGAAGCAGGTGAGGAAAGGGCAAGAGTTCGCAGAGAACGCAGAGAAGAAAACCGTGAGAGAAAGCTTGCCGAAAGAGGCGATATCGACATTGCGCTTGAAGGCGAAAACAGAAAGTCCTCGGGAAGTTTTATTGACATTCCGCTTGATGACAAAAAGACAAAGGTCAAGAAAGCAAAGTCGGCAGTAAACGGAATTGACACGGATATTGCCGATTCAAAGGAAGAAAATGCCGCAGACAAGGATCTGTCACAGGATCTCATCAACATAATCAATCGTGCAAGCAAGCCTATGGGCAAAAGTGCCGACAATACGGTTTCTGCAATTGCAGAGGATATCTCAAACGAAAAGTCAGCTCCTAAGGCTGAACAGACAGAGGTTAAGCCTGATGCCGAAACTGAGAACATCGTCAAAAAAGCACTTCTCAAAAGCAAAAAAGACAACAGCGAGGAGGCCGGCGACGAAATTGCGGAACAGCTTGACAGAGCTGTTCGTTCCGATAATTCTCAAAAAGAAGAAAAGAAGTATCAGTTCCCACCGATTCAGTTGCTCAAACCAAAGCTAAATTCCGATGACAGCGATGCAATGGAAGAAATGCAGAATAATGCCAAAAAGCTTATTGATACCCTCACAAGCTTTGGTGTAAAAGCAAGCATTGTAAACATCTGCCGAGGTCCGTCCGTAACACGCTATGAGTTACAGCCTGCTCCCGGTGTTAAAATCAGCAAAATTACAAATCTCTCTGATGATATCGCACTCAGCCTTGCCGCAAACGGTGTTCGTATTGAAGCGCCTATTCCGGGAAAGGCGGCAGTCGGAATTGAAGTTCCGAACAAGGTTGTAAGCATGGTAACAATGCGTGAATTGATTGATTCGGACAAGTTCAGAAACAGCAAGAGCAAGCTCACAACCGTTCTCGGAAGAGATATCTCGGGTGAAATTGTTGTTACCGATCTTGCAAAAATGCCGCACTTGCTCATTGCAGGTACAACCGGTTCAGGTAAATCCGTGTGCGTAAACTCAATTCTTATGAGTATTCTCTACAAGGCAACTCCGGATGAAGTAAAGCTTTTGCTTATTGACCCGAAAATGGTTGAATTTTCAAAATACAAGGGTATTCCGCATTTGCTTATTCCCGTAGTATCCGACGCAAAAAAGGCGGCAGGTGCGCTTGCATGGGCAGTAAACGAAATGCTCCAGAGATATAAAATTTTCTCCGAATACGATTGTAAGGATATTGATTCATATAATTCTCTTATCGAAAAAAATATGAATTATATGGAGAAAAATCCACCTGTTGTTAATGAAGAGGGAGAAGAGGTTCAGCCTGTTCTTGAAGTGAACGGACTTCCCGTTGCCAAAGAAAAAATGAGTCGTGTTGTAATTGCAATTGACGAGCTTGCCGATTTGATGATGGCGGCTCCGAGCGAAGTTGAGGACTCAATCTGCCGACTTGCTCAGATGGCTCGTGCCGCAGGTATGCACCTTATCCTTGCAACCCAAAGACCTACCGTTAATGTAATCACAGGTCTTATCAAGGCGAATGTACCAAGCCGTATTTCACTCAAGGTAAGTTCAAACACAGACTCCCGTACAATTCTTGATACAGGCGGCGGTGAAAAGCTTATCGGCCGAGGCGATATGCTGTTTTCGCCTGTAGGTGCTCCAAAGCCTATTCGTGTTCAGGGCTGCTACGCTTCCGATGAAGAAATCGAGGGTGTAACCCACTACATAAAGAAAGCATATTCGGCTCAGTATAATTCTGAAATCGAAGAAAAAATTAAAAGAATTGCTGCAGAAGAAATTGCTCAGGGCAAAAAATCGGGTGACTCCGATTCATCATCTGACGAAGGTCTTGATATTGACAGCAAAATGGAAGAGGCAATCAAGTGCGTAATTGATGCAGGACAGGCATCAACTTCACTCTTGCAGAGAAGACTCAAGGTCGGTTATGCAAGAGCAGGCAGAATGATTGACGATATGGAACAAATGGGAGTTGTAGGCCCTCATCAGGGTTCAAAACCGAGAGATGTTCTTATGACCTACAACGAATGGCTCGAACGCAGAAATGCACTTGAAAACAGAGCCGATTAATAAATAAAGGAGGGTTCAATATGGCTTTTTTACCGATGAACGCAAAAGAAATGCGTGATCGAGGCTGGAACGAAGTCGATTTTATATATGTTTGCGGTGACAGCTATGTTGACCATCCGTCATTCGGTGCGGCAATAATCACGAGAGTTCTTGAGGATTGCGGTTACAAGACAGCATTCCTTGCACAGCCTAATTGGAAAAACGATGATGATTTTACACAGTTCGGAAAACCAAGGCTCGGTTTTATGGTGTCGGCAGGCAACATTGACAGTATGGTTGCCCACTACACGGTTGCAAAGCGTAAAAGACATGATGATGCCTATACGGCAGGCGGTAAAAACGGCAGGCGTCCCGACAGAGCAGTCACCGTTTACTGCAACATAATCAGAAAGCTATATCCCGATTCTCCCATTATAATCGGAGGCCTTGAGGCATCACTCAGAAGATTTGCTCATTATGATTATTGGAAAAACGAGGTAATGCCCTCAATTATTTTCGACAGCAAGGCAGATTTGCTTGTGTACGGAATGGGCGAGCTGCAGACAATTGAAATTGCAAAAAGACTTTCCGAGGGTTATCCTGTTGAATCTCTTTACGACATCAGAGGTGTTTGCTATAAAATTCGTACAGACGATTATGTGCCAAAGTCGGTTGTCGAACTTCCAAGCTACGAGCGTGTAAAAGAGGACAAGCGTGACTATGCAATTGCATCACGCAGGGAGTTTGAGGAGGCTGATGCCGTAAGAGGCAAAACCCTCATTCAAAGGCACGGAAAGTACATTCTTGTGCAGAATCCTCCGATGCAGCCGCTTGACACAAAACAGCTTGATTATGTCTATTCTCTGCCGTATGAGCGTTGGTATCCAAAGTGTTATGAAAGTCTCGGCGGCGTACCCGGTATTAACGAGGTACTGTTTTCAATCACACACAACCGTGGTTGTTTCGGTGCTTGTAATTTCTGTTCACTTGCTTTTCATCAGGGCAGAGCGGTAACCGTCAGAAGTGAAAAGAGTATTATTGAGGAGGCTGAAAGTTTTCTTGATAATCCACGATTCAAGGGCTACATAAGCGATGTCGGAGGGCCTACCGCAAACTTCAGACTTCCGTCATGCGAAAAGCAGAAAAAGCTCGGACTTTGTAAAAACAGAAGATGTCTTGCACCGACACCTTGCCCGAATATGCAGGTGTCGCACACGGAATATCTTGATATTCTGCGAAAGCTGAGAAATCTCAAGGGCATTAAAAAGGTGTTTATCCGCAGCGGAATCCGTTTTGATTATCTTATCGAAGATGAAAATGACGAGTTTTTCCGTGAACTTGTAAAGTACCACATCAGCGGTCAGCTGAGAGTTGCCCCCGAGCATTGTTCGGCGGCGGTTCTCGACAAAATGGGCAAGCCGCATATTGAAAGCTACAAGCGTTTTTGTAAGATGTTCTACGATTTTACGGGCAAGGAAAATAAAGACCAGTATGTCGTGCCGTATCTGATGAGCTCACACCCAGGTTCAACACTTTCGGATGCCGTAGAACTTGCGCTTTTCTGCAAGCATGAAAACATTCACCCAAAACAGGTTCAGGACTTCTATCCGACTCCGGGTACAATTTCAACGAGTATGTTCTATACGGGGCTTGATCCGTACACCCTCAAAGAGGTTTATGTTCCCAAGTCTGAAAATGAAAAGGCAATGCAAAGGGCGTTGCTGCAGTATTTCATTCCCGAAAACAAACCGCTTGTAATTAAAGCACTTATCAAAGCCGGCAGACGGGATTTAATTGGTAACGATAAAAAATGTCTTGTAACTCCGATGGCAGGACAAACACAGGGCGGTTATTCAAAACAGAACAACAACCGCAATTCGCAGAATCAGAAGGGAAGAGGCAAAAACGGCAAAGACAAATTCGCAAAGTACAGACGAAAAAACAAAAAGAAATAAAATCTTTTTCATACTGAAAATATCGGTATGCGTACTTTTCATTGCCTGTGTACTGCTTGTTTCATTCGGAAAACCTCTCGGAATTCCCGATTGGAACGATGTCTATACATTTTTCGGAATTTCAGCCGATATGGAAGCCGACTTTTCCGTTTCATTTATAAATGTAGGTTCGGCTGATTGTACGCTGATTAAATGCGGAGATAAAAGCGTGCTGATTGACGGCGGAACAAATCTTGTGACCGATAAAATTACTGCCTATCTCAAACGCAGTTCGGTAACTCATCTTGATGCCGTAATCGTGTCACACCCCGACAGCGACCACATCGGTTCGTTGCCCGATATCATAGATGAATTCGGTACGGATGTTGTTTATTTCGGAAAATATTCCGACAGCCACAAAACACCCGAATACGAAAAGCTTGTTAATTCTATAAAAGAAAATAATATTAAAACGGCAATTCCCGATTCAGACAAACCTGTTGAAATCGGAAATATGACCTTTAAATTTTATCAACCCGAAAAGGACTTCGGCAACACAAACGATAATTCGCTTGTAACAATGCTTCAATATGACGAAAAGCGATTTCTCTTTACAGGCGACATTTCGTCAAAAAGGGAAGAATCAATGGTTAATTCCGACAAAGAATTAAAATGCGATGTTCTCAAGGTTGCCCACCACGGCAGTAAGTATTCTTCAAGTGAAGATTTTCTTGCAAAGGCAAGCCCCGAAACCGCCGTTATAAGCGTTTCGGCTGACGATACGGCACTTCCCGATTACTATATAACAGCCTTGCTTAACAGCGTGTGCAAAAATGTTTATCGGACAGACAGCGATAAAACCGTTATGATAACAGTCGAAAACGGTGAGATTTGCACCAAAACTCATGCCTGAAAGGTTGACTATAAATTAAATAATGTTATAATATTATTGTTTAACTGACAAAAATCGAAAGGAATTTTTAAATATGGGAGTATATGAAGAACTCGTAGCCAGAGGACTTATCGCTCAGGTTACTGACGAAGAAGAAATCAGAGAGCTTGTAAACAGCGGTAAAGCCACATTCTATATCGGCTTTGACCCGACAGCCGACAGCCTTCATGTAGGTCACTTTATGGCTCTTTGTCTTATGAAAAGACTTCAGATGGCAGGCAACAAGCCAATTGCACTCGTAGGCGGCGGCACAGGTATGATCGGTGATCCGTCAGGCAGAACAGATATGCGTCAGATGATGACTAAGGAAACAATTCAGCACAATGTTGATTGCTTCAAAAAGCAGATGAGCCGTTTTATCGACTTTTCTGAGGGCAAGGCTCTTCTTGTAAACAACGCAGACTGGCTTCTTGACCTTAACTATGTTGAACTTCTCCGTGATGTAGGCGCTTGTTTCAGCGTTAATAATATGCTTCGTGCAGAGTGCTACAAGCAGAGAATGGAAAAGGGACTCAGCTTCCTTGAATTTAACTATATGATTATGCAGTCATACGACTTCTATGCTCTCTATCAGAAGTACGGCTGTAATATGCAGTTCGGCGGCGATGACCAGTGGAGCAATATGCTCGGCGGTACAGAGCTTATCAGAAGAAAGCTCGGCAAAAACGCATATGCAATGACAATCAACCTTCTCCTCAACTCAGAGGGTAAGAAAATGGGTAAAACCCAGTCGGGTGCAGTATGGCTTTCAGCCGAAAAGACAAGCCCCTACGATTTCTACCAGTATTGGAGAAATGTTGATGACGGCGATGTAATCAAGTGCCTTAAAATGCTCACATTCCTTCCGCTTGAAGAAATTGATGAGCTTGCAAAGCTTGAGGGCAGTGAAATCAACAAAGCAAAAGAAATTCTTGCTCATGAGCTTACAGAGCTTGTTCACGGCAAAGAGGAGGCTGACAAGGCTCAGGAGGCCGCAAGAGCAATCTTCAGCAACAAGACAAATACTGACAATATGCCTTCAACAACTCTTACAGAGGCTGATTTTGCAGACGGCGAAATCGGAATTCTTGACCTCATGAAGAAGTGCGGACTTATCCCTTCAAACGGCGAGGGCAGAAGACTTATTCAGCAGGGCGGTGTTTCTGTTGACGATGAAAAGGTAACAGATGTTTACGCAAAGGTTGCAAAGTCTGATTTTGAAAAAGGCTATGTTGTAATCAAAAAGGGTAAAAAGGTTTACCATAAGGCGATTCTTGGCTGATTTTGAAAATTAAATAAAGGGGATCAGGGCAAAATGAAAAAGTTTTTTTCGGAGTTTAAGGAATTCATAATGCGTGGAAATGTGCTTGATCTCGCAGTCGGCGTTATCATCGGTGCGGCTTTTCAGGCAATCGTAACTTCTCTCACAAGTGACATCATTTCGCCGATTCTCGGTATCTTCGGCGGTGTCAACTTTGACCAGTTTCAGGTTACAATCAACGGCGCAACAATTATGTACGGTAAGTTTATCACAGCGGTAATCAACTTCCTGATTATGGCTTTCGTAATCTTCCTTATCGTAAAGCTTGTCAACAAGGTTATGTCACTCGGCAAAAAAACTGAACCCGAAGAAGCTCCCACAACAAAAAAGTGTCCGTTCTGTTTCAGTGATATTGATATCAAAGCCACAAAATGTCCCCATTGCACAGGCGATATCATCGACCTTACAGAAAAAACAGACGATAAAAAATAATATCGCTGTTACATAAACAGATATTACACAACTTAACAACCAACAAAAAAGCCACAGTAGAAAGGTTAAAATCTACTGTGGCTTTTTAAATTGAAAATTATGATTGAGCGTAACATTGTTACCGTCTGCACAATTTTATATTAAAATACCAAAAACAAAAATACAATTCCGCAGAGGATTGCTATTGTTGCACCGACTATGACATCACGCACATAATGCACTCCTGCGCACACTCTGGACACGGAAATCATAACCGCAATGAAGAGGTATGCAATTCCTGCCCACACATTGAACCGCAAAATTGCCATTGCAATGATGAATGCGCTTGCGGTGTGGCGGCTCGGCATACTGTCTGGCTTGCTGTTCTTTGCAAAAACAGGCGCAACTCCGTACCGCACATACGGGCGTTCTTCTTTTATGATAATTCGCAGAAGTGTTATTCCCAAAAACACCCCCGCAGGCACAGTCAGCGACTTTAAAAACAAATCTTTTTGACACAAAAATGTATATACAAGCAAAATCGGATAGCTTGCAAATACTATCAGCGGAAAAATTTTATATACGAATTTCAACACATTTTTTGCGGATTTGTTATTCTTGAAGAAATTGGTCAGCTTAATATATTGTTTACGGTTAATTTTTTACATCTCCCAATGCTTTTTACAATCAGATTTTAACATAACCGTTACACTATTTCAACATTATATTTATCAAACCAGTAGTCAAGTTCGATTATATACGCAAGAATCTGCGGTGCTTTCATCAGCTGACCGTACCACGGATTTGTGATTTTATCGGGATTTTCAATGATATCTTCAATCCCTTTTCGGTCAAGCAGTTCGTTTAGAATTGAACGCTTTTTAAGAATTTTTCTAACCCTTTTTACACACTCATTGAAGTAAATCGGATTGTGCGTTTTCGGGTACGGGCTTTTCTTTCGCCAGCAAATTTCTTCGGGCAGAATATCCTCAAAAGCCTTTCGCACAATTCCCTTTTCACGGTTGCCCCAAGCCTTTAATTCCCACGGCATATTGTACGCATATTCAACAAGTCTGTAATCGCAGAACGGCACTCTGACCTCAAGTCCGCTGAACATTGAGCATCTGTCTTTTCGCTCAAGCAGACATTGCATAAACCAGTAAAAATTCAGGTAGAACATCTCTCGCATTCGCCTGTCAAGGTCGGTGTCGCTTTTAAGCTTTGGAGCAAGGCTTATTGTGTCAAGATACCTTTGTCTGACATACTCCTCGCCGTTTTTCAGCACACCGCCCTTGAGAATGCTCCTGCGAATATCCTGGCTTTTTGACCACGGAAAACAATCCTCAAAAAGTATTTCATGGTTGTGATACCACGGATATCCGCCGAAAAGTTCATCGGCACATTCTCCCGAAAGTGCAACGGTGTAGTTTTGCTTAATTTCTTTGCAGAAGAGCAAAAGTGACGAGTCAACATCAACATACCCCGGCAAATCCCTTGCCTGAACACTTTCATAAAGTGCGTCGCACACAAGCGTGTTGTCAAGGACAATTTCCCTGTGCTTTGTGTCGGCATTTTTTGACATCATCGAGATAAATTCGTAGTCGGGAGTAGGCTGGAAATTGCTCTTTTGAAAATATTTTTCGTTGTCACGGTATTCAACCGAGTAGGTGTTGATTTTGCCGAGTTTGTGTTCCTTGTTGTACATTGATGCGGTCTTGACAATTATACTGCTGTCAAGCCCTCCCGAAAGGAAAAAGCACAGCGGAACATCACTCACAAGCTGTCGCTGAATTGCATCAGTCAGCAGATATCTCGTCTTTTCAATGGTAGTTACTTCATTGTCTGTATGCTCTTTTGCCTCAACGGTGTAGTATTTTTTTCGGCGAAGCTTTGAGTGCCTATACATTGCACATTCGCCCGGATTAAGTTCAAATACTCCCTTGAAAACTCCGAACGAAGGCGTTCTTGCAGGTCCTAAAAAGAAAATTTCATTGAGTCCCTGTTCGTCAATTTTCGGCTTGACAACCTTGCTTGCAAGCAATGCTTTTATTTCTGACGCAAACAGCAAGCCACCGTTGTATTCGTAGTAAAACAGGGGCTTAACGCCGATTCTGTCCCTGCACAAAAACAGAGATTTGTCGCTTGTGTTGTAGATTGCAAAGGCGAAAATTCCGTTCAGCTTTTTGCAGCATTCCGCACCGTATTTAATGTACGATTTCAGCACAACCTCCGTGTCGCTGTGACCTCTGAAATGAAAACCCGATGCTTTCAGCTCCTCACGAAGCTCGGCTGTGTTATAGAGTTCGCCGTTATAGACAATGACATAGGTCGTGTCCTTGTGACGAACAGACATCGGTTGTTTGCCGTTTTCACGGTCAATTACAACAAGCCGCCTGTGCATAAGCGCCGCCCCTCGGTTAATGTACAAACCGTTTTCGTCAGGACCTCGCCTGTCAAGCGTTTCAGACATTCTGTTGAGCAAATCAATTCTTTCGCTCATATCCTGTGAGTGGTCAATCCATCCTGCTATTCCGCACATAAAGTAACCTCCGTCAATTTTGTTTGTAATTTTTGAGTGAATATAAAAAGCATAAAGCGGTAAAAAGCAAAGCCGCTCCCGAAAGGGCAGTTCCTCCGAAAAAACTGAAATTTTCAACCGTTGATGTTGAAAAAACATCGGTTGTGACGGAGAAAAGTTTTATTCCTAAATGCGTAAGCAATGCGGTGATAAATCCTTGCAAAATTCTGCAAAAGAAAAATAACATTTTATTTACCTTAATATTTCCAAGTGCCGAGAAAATCTGAAAATGTACGCAAAGTCCGCCGAATCCTGCCGAAAATGCAACAACCTCAATCGGCAAATCTTTCGATACCGCAGTAACCGCATTGCAAACTTCCGTGAGTATCAAAAACGGTTTTTGAATATTTTCATCCGTAATGTGTGAGCAGAAAATCTCAGTAAATGCCGAAAACAGCACCACAAATGCGCAGATTGCAAACATTCCCCTTGCACCGTCAAGAACAGACTTTACAAGTGCGTCACCTTTTTGCGGAGTGCTTATTAATATTTCCAAATTAGAATTATCATCAACTTTATTTCTGTAAACGAATTTTAAAGCAAATCCAAGTATAAAAACCGAGATGCATTGGGCGGCAAATGTAATAAGCCCGACTTCAATGCTCGAATAAAGCTGTGCACCGATAAAATTCACAAGAAATCCCGGTCCCGAACACACCAAAAACAGACCTGCCCGTTTACACTCACTTTCACTTGCCGCACCTTTTTTATAAAGCGAATTTACCGTCTTTGCACCAACGGGATAACCTCCGACAAGCGAGAGAATTATTGCCGATGCAAAGCAGCCGTCAAGTCCGAAAAGCGGTTTTGTCAGCCATGAAAGATGTCTGCCGATTTTTTCTGCAAGACCGCTATCTGTAATATATGAGGCAAGCACCATGAAAGGGAAAAGTGACGGTACAAGCGTTGAAAGGCACAAGCCTATGCCGTTTTCAGCACCCTTTGAACATTCTTTTGAAAACAAAAGAGCCGTAATGCATAAAAGAAAAATTCCGATTGCTTTAAAAATATTCACCGCCTTTACGGCACTTTTACTCAGGAACATATTAATCACCAATTAATATATATGACGGCAGTTGCATAAAAATAAATGAGAAACGAAAACAGGGGAGATTTTTTTGCCAAAGAAGAAACGAATTGCCGATAAAAACGAAAGATTGCCTTCTCCAATGTTCGATATGGGAACAATGCCGTATATAGAGATGCTCGGAAACCGCAGAATAACCGTTGAGGGTTCAACGGGAATTTTGCTCTATGACAGCGAAAGCATAAAAATTAATACCTGCAAAACCGTAATTTCATTTTGCGGGAGAGGAATGACATTGAAGTGCATTTCAAGCTCCTGCGTTGAAATTGAAGGCTTTGTAACCGACATCAACTTTCTTTCGTGAGGTGAAACTATGCTCCTTAAAATAATACGCTTTCTCAGAGGAAGTGTGGACTTTACCGCAAGCGGAAAATTTCCCGAAAGATTTATGAACATAACCGCAAAAAACGGTGTGAATCTCTGGAATCCCGTTCCTAAAAAGAACGGAATATCAGCCTCAATGTACCTTTCCGACTACAAAAAAATCAGAATTCTTGCACGCAAATCAAGGATTAAAACAAGAATAACAGCCAAACACGGACTGCCGTTTATTATTAACCGCTATAAGAAGAGAACAGGACTTTTTGCAGGTGCGGTATGCGGAATTATTCTCTGTATTTTTCTTTCAAATTTTATCTGGTCGGTAAAAATTTCGGGTACAGAGGAAATCAGCAATACATATCTTGAATCGTTACTTGATGATAACGGGATTTCCGTTGGTGTGTGGAAAAACAATCTCGATACAGATCAGATAGAACGCAATATTCAGCTGAAATGCGACGATATTCGCTGGATGAGCATAAACATAACGGGTAGTCTTGTCACGGTTGAAGTTAAGGAAACATACAAAAAGCCGAAGCTTGACACCTCAAAAAATCCTTGCAATGTAAAAGCCGTTAAGGACGGAGTCATAACACGGATTCAGGCATATAACGGCAGACCTGTTGTTACAAAGGGCAGCGGAGTTGTGAACGGTCAGATTCTTGTCAGCGGTCTTGACGAAACCAAACAGGGCGATATGCGTTACTTGAGAGCAAACGCAAAGGTTTATGCCGACATTACCGAACAGCAAACGCTTTCAATTCCGAAAAAAGTAACCTACAGTTACGCTGACGAAAATTATGTTGACAGAAAAAATTTCAGATTTTTATGGCTTGATTTTCCCTGTAACCTTGCCTTTGAAAACTACGACAATTTTGTAAGCACAGTTAACGGAGAAAATCTGTTTATAAATGATGTTGTTCTGCCGGTAGGACTTAAAATCAGAACCGACCGTGAGCTTGTAACAACTGAAAACTCTGTAGGTAAAAACAAGGCTGAGGAGATTGCAAAGGCTGATTGTATTCTTTATGAGATTTTTACAAAGAATAAAAGCAAGGTTATTTCAAAACAAATTTCTGTTAAAGAAAATAAAGACGGCTACAGGGTGACAACAGATTATATTTTTAACGAAAATATTGCAGATCAGGTTGATTTTGATGTGACAGAATAGAAAAGTTGTGTTATAATCAATTTGTATGTTTTGCTTTGAACGACTGAAATTTTGCAATCGGATACAAACGGAGGAATAACGATGAGAATTTTATGTATTGGTGATGTCGTAGGCAGTATCGGTTGTGAATTTCTTCGCAACAATCTTCCCACGCTCAAAAAGGTGAAAGGCGTTGATTTTGTAATCTGCAACGGTGAAAATTCCGCTGACGGTAACGGACTGACTCCCGTATCGGCAAAGCATCTTTTTGACAGCGGAGTTGACGCAATTACACTCGGCAACCATTCTTTCCGCAGGAAAGAAGTCTATGACTGCCTCGACTCAAATCCCTTCATTGTCAGACCTGCCAATTTTCCTGAAAATTCAACACCCGGCAAAGGTATAATTAATGTTGACACAGGGCGAAGAATTGTGTCGATTATAAATATTATGGGTAATTCCTATATGGATAACAACCTGAATTGCGCCTTTGAATGTGTAGATAAAATGATTAAACAGGCTGAAAGCAAAATCATAATTGTTGATTTTCACGCAGAGGCAACGGGTGAAAAAAGGGCAATGGGTTATTACCTTGACGGCAGAGTTTCCGCAATGTTCGGAACACACACCCATGTTCAGACCTCGGACGCACAGGTTCTTCCGAAGGGAACCGGCTACATAACCGACACGGGAATGACGGGTACAATCCATTCCGTTCTCGGTGTAAAGAGCGAAATCATAATTGCAAAGCTGAAAAATAAGCTTCCGCAGCGCTTTGACCTTGCAAGCGGAGAATGCAAAATGGAATGTACGCTTTTTGATGTTGATGACAAAAGCGGAAAGTGCGTTTCAGCCGAGTCAATGCGTATTGAATAATACAAATCAGCATAAAGTAAATTGTTTCCAATTGTCAAAAAATATGAAACAATCCCGATTAAGTCGGCTTTTTTTGCAGATAATTAGTGTATTATACTATTGCAAAAAACAAGCTGATAATGTATAATGTTATAATGTGAATTATTGTAAAACTGCGTTTGTCGGTGTAAAATCGGCTTATGCAGTTGATTAAGAAATGTACATTAAAAGGATGTGCCTAAATGATAAACGGACAAATTCTCAAACAGGCTGTTATTTCGGGTGCGAATAATATTTCAAACCAAAAAAACAGTATAAATGATCTTAATATTTTCCCTGTACCCGACGGAGACACAGGTACAAATATGTCAATGACAGTCAATGCGGCTGTTGCAGCGCTTGAAGATTTTGACGGTACCTGTGCAGGTGATGCCGCAGGTATCACAGCCTCTGCAATGCTCCGTGGAGCAAGAGGCAATTCGGGTGTTATCACTTCACTAATCTTCCGTGGCTTTGCCCAGGGACTTAAAGACATCGAAGAAGTTGACGGCAAAAATCTTGCCGCAGCACTTGGAATCGGTGTTGACGCCGCTTACAAGGCTGTTATGAAACCGACAGAGGGAACAATTCTCACGGTTGCAAGAATGGCTTATGAGGCAGGTATCGAAGCCGCTAAGTATGACAGAGATGTAGTGTCTGTATGGCAGACAATTGTTGACAAGGCTAACGAGGCGCTTGCAATCACTCCTCAGCTTTTGCCCGTGCTTAAAAAGGCAGGCGTTGTTGACGCAGGCGGTAAGGGTCTTTGCGTAATCTTTGAGGGTATGCTCTCTGTAATTAAGAACGGCATTATGATTGAAGCTGACGATGATACAGCTCCTGCAACCGTCAGCACATTTGAAAGTGCCGCCGCTGAATTTGACGATGACATCAGATTCACATATTGCACAGAGTTCATCGTTGGCAGAAATGCCGAGATTGAAACCGAAATCGGCGAGCTTCGCAGTTATCTTGAATCAATCGGTGATTGCGTAGTTGTTGTAAGTGATGATGAGATTATCAAGGTTCATGTTCACACGGAACAGCCGGGCAATGCTCTTTCAAAAGGACTTGAGTTCGGTCAGCTTCTCACGGTTAAGGTTGAGAATATGAAAGAACAGCACAAGAATGTTAAGTCGACAAAGAAAAAGGCTGAAAAGGAAAAGTTTGTTCCTGCAGAACCCGAAAACGATTTCGGCTTTGTTGCAGTTGCCGCAGGTAACGGCCTTAAAGACCTCTTTAAAGACCTCGGTTGTGACAATGTTGTTTCGGGCGGTCAGAGTATGAACCCGAGTACAGACGATATCTATGAGGCAATTATGGCAACTCCTGCCAAGAATGTTCTCGTTCTTCCAAATAATAAAAACATTATTCTTGCCGCAGAGCAGACAATCCCGATGGTAAAAGACAGAAATGTCATCATTGTTCCGACAAGAACAATTCCGCAGGGTATGACTGCAATGCTCAACTTTGATCCCGAGATTTCTGCCGAAAGCAACGCACAGCTTATGACGGACGCACTTGCGTCTGTGGGCACAGGTCTTGTAACCTTTGCCGCAAGAAGCAGTGAATTCGGCGGTAAGAAAATCAAAGAGGGCGACATTATCGCTCTTGAAAACGGCAGGCTTACAATCACAGAAAAGAGCACAGTTAAGGCTCTTGTCAAGCTTGCAAAGGATATGGTCAGCCGTGACACTTCATTCATTACTCTTATATACGGTGAGGATGTAAGTGAGGAAGAGGCAGAAAAGGCATACGGAGAGCTTCGTGAAAAGTTCGGTTCAAGAACCGATATTACTCTTGTAAAGGGCGACCAGCCTGTTTACTACTTTATTCTCAGCGTAGAATAAGCATTTAAATCGGATTTTTTCAGGGAGCATAATTTTTACGGTTATGCTCCCGTTTTGTATAACGGAGGTGCGGTATGACATCACTTTATAAAACTCCCGTTACAAATTTGAACGGAATAGGTGAAAAGCGTGCCGCACTTTTTGCAAAACTCGGAATTAAAAGCGTTGGAGATTTGATTAATTTCTATCCACGCACATACGAGGATTGGAGCAACATTAAGCATATTGACGAGCTTGAATACGGTGAAACCGTCTGCATAAAGGCTGTTGTCGCAACATCTGTAAACGATACTCGCATAAGCGGCGGAAGAATTATTTCCAAAACCGCAGTCTATGATGAAACGGGTTCAATTCAGCTTGTGTTTTTTAACAATAAATACATCAGCTCAATGCTCAGACAGGGCGGAGAATATTTCTTTTACGGAAAAATCTCATCCGACAGCTACGGAATGCAGATTGTATCTCCGACTTTTGCTCCTGCTGTCAAGGGAACACAAATCCGTCCGATTTACAGACAAACGGCAGGACTTCCGAGTAAATCGGTTGAATCAGCCGTGCGACAGGCACTTTCAATGCTACCGTCAAAAATTAAGGATCCTTTGCCCGATGCCATAAGAGAAAGATTTGACCTTTGCTCACTCAGACAGGCGTTGTTTGACATTCACTTTCCGAAGAACCGCCAACAGCTTGAAGCAGCCCGAAAAAGGCTTGTTACCGAAGAGCTTGTTGTGCTGAACCTCGGAATGAGAAATCTGCGTGACCACAGCAGGGGAGTAACCTCTCTTGAAATCACAAAGGATTATTCAAAAGAATTTGAATCGCTTTTGCCGTTCACAATGACAAATGCCCAAAAACGGGCGGTGTCTGACTGCATAAACGATATAATTAACAAATCATCTCCGCTGAACCGACTTGTTCAGGGTGATGTAGGTTCGGGCAAAACGGCTGTGGCAGCCTCGGTCTGCTACACGGTTGCCAAAAACGGATTTCAGACCGCATTTATGGCGCCGACTGAAATCCTTGCCCGACAACATTACAAAACATTTCAAAAGCTTTTTGAAAATACGGATATCAAGGTTGGTCTGCTGACAGGCACACTCAGGGAATCCGAAAAAAAACAAATCAGAAAATCACTTGCAGACGGTTCGATTGATATGGTAATCGGAACACACGCTCTCATTACCGATAAAACCGAGTTTAAAAATCTTGCGCTTGCCGTAACCGACGAACAGCACAGATTCGGAGTTGCGCAAAGAGCAAAGCTTCTCGGCAAGGGCAACAATCCGCATCTGCTTGTTATGAGTGCCACTCCGATTCCGAGAACACTCGGACTTATCATTTTCGGCGACCTCGACATTTCAATAATTGACGAACTTCCGCCGTCAAGAAAACCCGTGAAAACCGTGTTGCGAACTTCTGCAATGCGTGGCGGAGTGTATGACTTTATCCGCAGTGAAGTAAAACACGGCAGACAGGCGTATATAGTTTGTCCCCTTGTTGAAGAAGGCGAGCTTGACGATGTTGCGTCAGCCGAAGAATATGCCGCAGATTTGATGTTGCGGGAATTTCCTGACATAGCAGTCGGCATAGTTCACGGACAGATGAAGTCTGATGAAAAAGACGAGGTTATGCGTAAGTTTGTCGAGAATGAGTATTCCGTTCTTGTTGCCACAACGGTAATAGAAGTCGGCGTTGATGTTCCGAATGCTACGGTTATTGTGATTGAAAATGCCGAAAGATTCGGACTTTCACAGCTTCATCAGCTGAGAGGAAGGGTAGGCAGAGGCAGTTCGCAGTCCTATTGTATTCTCATCAGCGACAAGGGCAGTAAGACAACAAGAGAACGGCTTGAGGTCATGTGTTCAACGAACAACGGTTTTGTCATTGCCGATGAAGATTTGAAAATGAGAGGCCCCGGCGACTTTTTCGGTCACAGACAGCATGGACTTCCGCAGATGTCAATTGCCGATTTTGCCGACACAAAAAGCCTTGAACTTTCTCAAAAAATTGCAGACTGCATAATGGACCGTTACGGCGATATCCGAAACGATGAAATACGATTGTTAAAAGCAGAGGTAGACCGCCTGTTTGAGCGTGGCGGACAAAATGCTTTAAACTGAAAAACTATAAATGGGAGAATTAAGTAAATGAGAAAAACCATAACCAAAACACTTTCACTTCTCTGTATGCTTTGCATCATTATCTGTTCCGCTTTCACATCGGCAGGTGCTGCGTCCTATCCTAATGATGTAAAAACCGAGTCGGACTCAATCCTTCTTGTAAATATGGATTCAGGTCAGACCGTGTATGAAAAAGATGCCGACTCAAAGCGTTACCCTGCGTCAACAACAAAAATTATGACCTACATAATTGCGGTTGAAAACATTGCCGATCTTGATAATACAAAAATTCCGATTAAGCAGTCGGTTCTTGATGTTCTCAAAAACACAGGCAGTTCCCTTGCAAATGTTGAAAATCATGTCGGCAAGAGTATGACTGCAATCGATCTGCTTTACAGCATGATGGTTCCCTCGGGTAATGATGCCGCAATGGTTCTTGCCGATTATATCGGTGAAGGCAATGTTGATAACTTTGTCAAGCTGATGAATGAAAAGGCAAAGGAGCTTGGTTGCGAAAACACTCATTTTGCAAATCCTGACGGACTTCACGATCCCGACCACTACACAACCGCCCGTGATATGTACAAAATCACAACCTATGCGCTCACTCTTCCTCGCTTTGAAGAAATCACAAATACCTGTACATACACTTGTGACGGTGACGATACAGCCCTTGTAACAACCAACTACCTCATTGACGCCAACCGTGGCGGTGAGTATTACTATATGTACGCAAAGGGCATCAAAACGGGTACGACTAACGAGGCAGGTAGATGTCTTGTAACGACAGCGTCGGCAGACGGCTATTCATATATGGCAATTCTCCTTCACGCACCGTATGAGGAAGGTGTGACCGAGGACTACGCAACAATGACCGATGCGGCAGACCTTTTCCGCTGGGCGTTGACAAGTCTTGAAATGAACACGGTAGCCACCTCGTCAAAGCCGCTTTGTGAAGTAAAGGTTAACCTTGCATGGGGCAAAAACAGTACATTGCTTTATCCCGAAACCGACCTCAGTGCAATTGTTCCGAAAGACTGCACAGATGAGAATATAATTATTGAACAGGATATTCCCGAAAGCGTTGACGCCCCGCTTGACAAAGGCTCGGTAGTCGGTAAGGCAACAATCTATTACAAAGCAGATGCAAACAGCGAAAAGCAGAAGCTTGCCGAGGTTAATGTTGTTGCAGGCGAAAAGATTGAACGCAGCGGAATTCTCTATGTGTTCAACATTATCGGCACAGTATTTCAGTCCTATTGGTTTATCGTGATTATCGCTCTTATCATTCTCGTTCTCATCATTTACCTTATTATTTCAAAAATTCACGGTAAGCGTAAAAGAAAGAAGAGAAATGTTAAGCATTACCGCAATCTCTGATGCAATAAAAGTGTAATTAAATTGTAAATTTTCTATACTTGAAATTTGAAAACGGTATGTTATAATTATTTTAGGGAATAATTATTCGGAGGTTTTCATATGAAGTGTCCATATTGCAGTTATGAAGAAAGCAAGGTTATCGACTCTCGTTCTGCCGATGACGGCGAAAGAATCCGCAGAAGAAGAGAGTGCCTGAGATGCGGCAAACGCTTTACCACACATGAGGTGATTGAAACTGTTCCGATAATTGTTGTTAAGCGTGATAAATCCCGTGAGGTTTTTGACCGCAACAAGCTTACAGGCGGAATTCTCCGTGCCTGTGAGAAGCGTCCCGTTTCAATTGAACAGATTGAAAATATGGTAAATGATATTGAGGCTCAGCTTCAGTCAAGCCTTGACCGTGAAATCACTTCAAAGCAAATCGGTGAGCTTGCAATGGATCAGCTCAAGAATATTGACGAGGTTTCATATGTACGTTTTGCGTCTGTTTATCGCCAGTTCAAGGATATTAACACCTTTATGGACGAACTCAATAAGCTTCTTACTGAAAAGAAATAGTTTCTTATAAAGAATAATTCCGATACTGTACAGCCTTTCTCGGTTGTACAGTATTTTTTGTTGTACCGCCGCTCTCCGTTCGCACAGATAGTTTGCAATATCAAAAAAATACTATGCCCGAGCGTAAGTATAGCGATTGCTTTTGCAATTTTAAATAGAGGAGTTCATTGGATGCCCACAAGTAACAGCGGAATATTTAAGCTAAGAGTGTTGTACGGAAAGCAACCTATGCAGTTAATTAAAAATTATACAAATAAATCAAAAATTCCTCTTGACTTAAAGTCAACTTCATGGTGTAATATATTCCTGTAAAGTAAAAAACAAACTGAAAAATAGTAAAAATTCTGAAACAAAGGAGATTTACAATGGCAAAGTTAATTGCATTTTATTCACGAGCAGATGAAAATTATTTCGGCGGCAATTACCGTTATGTAAAAGTCGGCAACACCGAAAAGGTTGCAAAAATGATTTTAGACCTCACAGGAGCCGATATGTTTAAAATTGAGCAGAAAGTTCCGTATTCCGCAAACTACAAGGAATGTGTTGCTCAGTCGGTTAAAGACCTTAAATCAAAGGCAAGACCCGAACTTGTTTCATTGCCGAATCTTGACGATTACGATGAAATTTATCTCGGCTATCCAAACTACTGCGGAACAATGCCTATGGCGGTTTATACTTTCCTTGAAGCATTTGATTTTACGGGCAAAACAATTCATCCGTTCTGCACTCACGAGGGAAGCGGACTTTCAAACACAGTCAATGATATTAAAAATACTGCCAAAGGTGCAACCGTAACAAACGGACTTCCCTTGTTCGGAAGTGATGCCGATAAGGCAGAAGGTGGTGAAAAGCCATGCTTGCAGTGTAGGCGCAGAAATGCCCCATGTCATTGTGAA
>OGFG01000033.1_pt1 | contig 136219 bp, 124 predicted proteins | sample 1570761 | NCBI WGS metagenome assembly OGFG01 (sample SAMEA2581938, study PRJEB24529) | metagenome | biome: Human gut stool | place: China | collected 2011
TAACTGGATTATTTATAAAAATGCATAGATAAAAAAGTTAAAAGCGAAATCCCTGCTTTCAAACGGTATCCCCTCACATCATTAGGTTTTATCTGCACATGTACCGGAATATCCTTCAACTTACTGCTTAATGGGCAAACCGTAACCATCGGAGCACCTTCATGATTACTTGCATCACAGCTTACAATCACACAAGGTCTGATTCCTCCCTGTACGCCCGCAGGCTTATGTCCAAAATCAGCATATACAACATCTCCACGCTTATATTTTCCATAGTTCTTTTTCTTCTCCATCACTTTTCCTCCATCACAATATTCATTCCGAGATTACCTTCATCCACCGTGATAAACTGACCGCCTGCCGCTTTAACCATTCCTATTTTGCTATATGCATCCTCTATGTCAGAACTCACATATTTCATTCCGGCAACAATCACTCCCTGAACTTGTTTCTTCCCTATTAATAATGCAATCTGCTTAAGATTTCTAAATACATCATTCATGCTAAAGCCATGCCTTCTCATTATGCCTACAATTTTAATGTTATGAGCTTTTGCATATTCCTTAATATATTTGAGCTGCTTGTCTTCCAATCTGTCCACTACATTCAAATCAGCATCTACAGACAAATAGGCAATGCACTCATATCTGGGTTCTATCTTCTTCGCCATATCTTCGTGCCTCCTATGCAATCATATTCGCAGCATTATCCAGCATATATGAGAATGTCTTCCTAAAATATGCTCTTTGCTTATCCGGTAACATTGCCAATCTTGAGTCAATAGAATCTTCCTTATTAGATACTGTTTTAATATCAAGCACAGTATTGGCATCTACATCATAAGCATTCATGAAGAGAAACAATGATTTCATACTCAGGTTACGTCCTCCCTGCTCAATCTGATTCAGGCTCGATGTACTCAAACCGATCAAGTTACTGGCTTGTAAAATACTTAGTCCCCTATCGGTACGAAGTTTCCTAAGTGCCGGTCCTACCATATATCCTTCATATTTCATCAATAGCCACCTTCTCTCTTCGCTCTCGCAAGAGCCTCTATTGCCTCTTCCTCCGTAGGATAATTACCATAGAAATTCTCATACTGGTCATAAACATTCACGCCATCGTAATCTATGGCAAGATACATTTTGTATTCCGGCAGGTAGAGAAGATTCTCTACCTCGCCATTGTGAAAGCCATTTAACATCCCGCACCTCCGTCCCAAGGTTCCGGTGCTTCGTTCATTTCCTTATCAGCCTCAACACTCACAACATGAATCTGAACCTTATTGTCACTCGCAAACTGCATGAATGAAATCAAGTCCTCCATGTCTTCCGAAATGTCATCAAAGCTTCTTATGAACAGATGATTAATGATAGACATCTCCATTGCCTTGTAAACATCATCAAGCTGCGGTCTGTCAATATCTCTGCTGCCACCTCTGTCTACATCCACACACAAGATTTCGCATCCTTCTTCATCTCCAGCTGCAATCATCCTCTCACAGAAATCCATTACCTTATGCTCTGCTTTTCTGGATTTGATGAATCCTACTGCCAAGTTACCATTTTCATGTTTCATAAAATTTTTATAGTTCTTCATTTTCGTATCACCTTTCCTAAATAGATTTGGGTTAGTGATACAAGCGCCTGTATCGTCCTCAAACAGCGTCCTGTTTGATATGTATAAATGATAACTCATCCTAAACATTCCATCTCACGCTCAGAAGGCTATCTTTTCTGTCTCAATAGTCCTCTAAGGACTAAATTGCTATGCTCTGATGCAATTGCTCAATCAAATCCACCTGCATCTGGGTCAAAACCGGCATTTGCTTTTTACCAAAAAGAAGGTAGTCAGCAGAGCAATTTAGCACCTGAGCAATTACAAATAAATGTTCCAAAGAACATTTTGCTTTACCAGTCTCTATGCGGGATACCTGATTTGCACTAATTCCAAGATAAGCGCCTAATGTTGCACCTGACATCCCACACTTCACTCGTTGTTCCTGTATACGCATACCAATATTCATTCTCTGGTTTTCGTCCAGATTAATAATCTCATTAGTTAAATCCACTCTGCCACCTCCTTTCTTTTTGGGCAAAACAAAAACGCCTAACAAAAATACACTTGTAACTTGCATTACAAACATATTCTCGTCAGGCGTTGGTAGCTATAGAATCCTATGCTCCGATTTGCTCAGTACGATTCTCTTCTATAATTTTATTACTTGATGCTCGACCATCATGGAGGGAAACTGCCACAACAGATTTGCATATGGGACATTTTATTGAAACGATGCCCTTAGATCCTCGCATTAAATCAAACAATCGCTTGTTCCTACAGCAAGGACAGGCAACGTGAATGTATTCTTCTTCCACACTTGCACCTCCTCTTGCGACGTAAGGCAACTGTTTTCTCCTGCTAAGATAGCGTAAGTTTATTATAGAACATATGTTTGCTTTTTGCAATAATTTTTTCTTAAAATAAAAAGCCGAAGCAGAACACACACAAAAAGTCTGTGTACTACTCCGGCTTTGTTTCCTTTAGGTCTTAGCCTAAGAACTAGCTCGTCCAAGTATTAAATACTCTATTTACTTGTGATATATTTTTCCAAACAATCTCGTACCTGACTACATAGCGAATCCACATCAATATAATCATAACGCCCATGTCTTCCGTGAATTAATACTGCCTTTCCATCTCTTATACCCGGTGTGCCTATAAAAAATCCATTTTCAGCGCCTCCATGAGTATATATCTTTTCGTTCAGAGTGATATCTTTCATTCAGATCCCCTCCTTACATCTCAGAATTATCAATTTTACTTGATACAGCAGATAAGATACTTCCCCACTGTGACTCCAAGTTATCAAACAACATTCTGTTTGAATCTGTGTCTTTCATAGCAGATCTTGCCTTTACATAACTTAAAATCAAAAGCATAATGGCATCTCTCACCTTTGCTTTATCAACTGAATCATCTGCAGAATCTGCTTTAAGTGCATCACCGCACAAAGGTTCTATTACTTTTTGATAATATGCGTGATTTGTATTTAATTTAATAACCATCTTATCTCCCAGCAGTGTTTCAGTCTCAAAAAGCACTGAAGCAGGATATGAAACCGTTAAAATAGAATACATTCTATTGTTGATAGCTTCCTTACGTGCAGCTCTTTCAGCCTCTGTTTCCCCAGTACTTCCTGCTGTTTCGTCTAAAATCTTTTCAATTCTGGCAGCTTCTTCCTCTTGCGTCATATTATTTTTTGTTTGATTCATAGGAAGGACATCGTCTAAATCCGTCATGATGTCTGCCACATTATCAAAGTGATTTTTAACTTGGTTTTGTTTTGCCTTTTCTATTGCACGATCTTCTTTGATACGCTTTCTTAAAGACGTAATCGCTCCTGTCAATTCAGATTTTAATCTATCTTTCAATGCACCAATTGGCTCTGCACCTCTCTTGATATATCTAACCTGAAAACATTCATCCAATTCTGGTGGAAATGAAATCTCGCATCCCCACCATCTGTCATTATCCTGATATGAAAACTGTCCACGTTTTTGTCCAATTAAATAAGGAATTTTATCGTACAACACTTCTCGGTTGGCTCTTAAAATTGATACGCCCTCATTTTGATCTATTTTTCTCTTCTTTGCTTCATTAGTTCCACCATCCCCGATGTTGGCACGCCATTCAAGCGGAAGCAATGATAACTTAATTCGAATTGTTGCCTTTTCACCCGGTCTACCAGGAATATCCCAATCAAATGCGTATTCACTATACAACTGTGCTTTGGGATCTTGAGTTTCCTTGGTATCAAACTGCGTTGGTCCCGCCATATAAAGAGGATCATGCAAATACACGATTCGATTATCAAGATATATCTTCAAACCTGTTTCAATAAATTTCCTATAAGTTCTTCCAAGATAATTAGCTATAAGACCATTGAACTCGTTTGAATCAATTCTTCTTCCCGTTCCATCCATACGATCACAGTTTGATAAAACGACAAGCGATCCTGTATTTCCTTTATAAAAATCCTTATATGCATCCGGAATTTCTTTCTTAATAGGTGTTGATATTATTGTCTTTCCAGCTTTTATTTCATCCAGATCAATATATGTATAAAGAAAATCTCTAGTCTCATCATCTCTTGAATACACCTCAATTTTTCTGGCAAGTGATATTCCCCCCAAAGTCATACCTACACCAAATTTTCCAATACCCAAACGTCCATTTTTATGTTCACGCATTGAACAACCAAGTTTTAAACATTTAGAAATGATTTCTTCTCCCATTCCTATACCGTTATCTGCTACTGCGATACTTACTATTTCTTCGCTCTGTCTTTTACCCAGCTTTACTGATTTCTTTTCAAAATCAATTCTGATCTCTCTTGCTCCTGCTTCGACTGCATTATCTACAATCTCCCCAAGTCCATTTTCGACAGAATAATCATTGTAACGCAACGACTCATACATGTGTGATACATCAATCAAATCCGTCCCTACTTCAGTTGCAAAATTTTCACTCATTATTTCTGTTGACATACAAATGTCCTCCTTGATACATATTTTCGGACACAGAAAAAGACCTTGCATCACATCGATGAAAGGTCTCATTTATATCATTATACAATATACCAACAGAATTTAATTGAAAGTAAATTACACCTATAGAATATTGCAATAACTCTACAGATTAATATAGTCTTTCTCTAATATTCGATTTACGTACACCGTCCTGATATCTTTTATTCCCACAGCATTTACCATGAGACTTTCCATCTCGTCCGATTCTTGTCCTAAATCATAATATAAATTTTTTTATTTGTCAAGTCATATCCACTCATATTTATTCGTATTGATTCACATATATGTTTTTCAGTTTTGTCTATCCATCTAATTTTGGTTTAACAGCCTAGTCTTTATCCTCTTTTTCCAATTTATCACTTTATCTTAACTATGCTATACTTTCCATACCATAATTTTTCCCGTCTCATCTAACAACTTTGTTGTATAATGAACCTTGTTCCCCTTCTTAATAATAATCTCCATATTAATTTCCTTAAAAATGAACTTCATTTTGTACAGGAAATCAGCAAGCAGCTCTTTTTTTAGTTCAATCTCTATTAAAATCACTATATTTTGTTCAAAATCAATATTAATTAATCTCATTCCACTATTTACAGCCAATTCTGTTATCGCCGCAATCTGATCGTCCCTCTGCTTAAAAATATTCTTCCTTTTAGCATGCAAACTATCACCAATATTTTCTATCTCGTCTATTTTTATCATCTCTACAGCAATCTTATTCATATACGCCAATACATCTATTTGTTTAGCAATAAACCATATAATCTGCATAGAAAAAAATTTTTTTCTTTCATTCTCTTCAGTACCAAAAATTAACTCCACATTATCATCTGCTTGTAAAGAATATTTTTCATGATTAGCTACATTTCTCCAATCAGATAATTTTTCTCCTGCGAGCATATCGCAATATACCGCTTTAAATATTTCAAATTTATCTATTAAGTTTTGAACCATTACGCCCAATTTCAAATTTTTTATATCTTTACCGTTTTCAATAAATATGCACCCTCTTACAAATCGAATATACGATTTAATAGCCCCTTCAATTACTCCTCCAATATATTCCATCATATTGCTAAGGTCAATGTCTGGTCGTTGCCCTTCCACATGTGGTTCATATGCACTTCTAGCTTTTTGTGTCCACTTTTCTCCTGCATCAGTAAAATCTTGAATACATTCATTTAACCATGCTATAGCTTTTAAATGGTCTTTCTGTTTAGCATTTCTATATAACTCTATAATAAGATTTATACAGTCTTCCCATAATGTATCTCTCATTAAATTTATAAATTGTATATATTCAAACCTAAATCCACCGTTTTCTATTATCTGTTTAAGCAACTGTTTATTACTTACAAATTTGCAAAAAGCATCATATATTGAATCCGTTTTCAACTCCTTACCCATTGATAATTCTGTATTTAATGCTTCTATATACTCTGAATAACTATCTGCGATTTTAGCCATTAATCCACCTACTTTCTTTTTGCTATTTCCAATAGCATAATCAATTTCTATATTCGGCTAAACATTAAAACAAACTGCTCTGCTTCACAATTCACTGCTTCTATTTCATCTAATTCACTATAATCTTCAAACGATTCTGTCGTATATTCCTCTGCTGACAAAATGATTTATTCCCATTTATTGGTATAGCTACTTTACCAGCATACTTTGAGATAGAATTATCTTCCAAAACCCTTTCTGTCATATCAGCTGACTTATAAATCTTATCGCTGACAATCATTGCTGCAAATGCAATCATACACAGAAAGGTTATGATAAATATTTTTTTCTTCATTCAAAGCCTCAACTATAAATCTAGTTCAAAATTATCATCATCTATATCAATAATCTTTCCCGATACCTTTTTCGATTTCTTATCTGCCTGTGCTGTAACTTTCAGTGCCTTATTTTCTTCAGCACTTGTTTTAAATAAACTATCAACGAACGACTTAACATCCATTGATGGCTCTGCTTCTTTCTTCTCATATTTTTCTGAATATGATTCTGGAATATTCTTATCCTTCATTTCATCAGTGCTTTTATTCAATGATTCAGCCAAAGCCTTATTCTCTGCTGTATTCTTGTTATACCAACAAAATTTCTTAGGATTCCATCTCCATTTAAACATTTTAAGTGTCTCTCTTGTCATTTCATCTGGTTTTCCATCAAAGTATAATTCAATAGAATTATATTCATAATTGTTTACTATTCTCATATCTCACACCTTCTTTTCAAATTCCATACTTTGATCTCTTATTTAGTGAAAATCCTAAAATTCCTCCTACGATACCACCCACTACATGCGCCATGTTAGAAATGTTATCATCCAGAACAACTCCATCATATACTTGCTGTCCCAAATAAATGGCAGCTACAAGTATGAAAGTGATTGGTATCTCTCCTTCTCGAAAGCTAGTAAATGAAGCCATTAAAATAAATGCAAATACAACACCGCTAGCACCACATAATGCCGTATTCCAAAAGAAAACATAATTAATAACGCCCGTCACCAGAGCAGTAACTGCTATTACCTCTATAATTTTCATTGATCCATGTTTTTCCTCAAGCATAGGACCTAGCAATAAGATATACGCCATATTTCCTATAAAGTGTTGCCACCCATCATGTCCAAATACATGTGTAAATAATCGTAAATATGTAAGTGGTGACATTAAAGACGAATGATATGTCATAAATATCATCTGATTACTCTTGCCATTGGTAAGATAATTCAATAATGTTGCAATAAAACAAATTGCCGCAAAGCCTAGTACAACCGGAGCATTGAATGTGATTTTTATTTTCCTTTTCATCTTCAGTCACTCCCTGTTTACTTACTTCCAGCCTCCAGAAGAGCCTGCTTAAGTTCTTGTTCTACTTTTACAAGTTCTGTCTCTGCATCCTGGCGTCTCTTTGCTCCTTGCTCATGAATTTTTACAACCTCTGATATCGAAGAAATAAGCTGCTGGTTGCATCTCTTTAATGTTGCTATATCCACAACTGAGCGTTCTGCTTCTTTTGCTGTTTCAACCGTTGCCATTTTGAGAGTTTCAGCATTTCTAGTCAATAACTCATTCGTTTTTTCAGTTATCATATTTTGAGCAGACAATGCTCTCTGAGTATGTTCAATACCAAGTGCCAAAACCATTTGATGTCTCCATAATGGAATTGTGTTAACCAGAGATGATTGTATCTTTTCCAACATTTCTTGATCATTATCTTGTAACAATCTAATTTGAGGTGCAACCTGCATTGCGATTACTCTAGTAAGCTCTAAATCATGTAGCTTCTTTTCAAAACGATTACATAAATTAACATACTTATTGTAGTTTTCAACATCTTCTTGCATTTGTGATGTTTCAGCTTTTTCCTTCAACGCTTCAAGTTGTTCTCCTCTTGCCTTATCCAATGCCTTTTTGCCAGCAATAATATACATGGTCAATTCTCGATAATACTGTAAATTCAGATCATACATTTGCTCAAACATTTCAACATCTTGTGTCAAAACTACTTGATGCTTTTCTAAGTCCTTTTCAATTCTTGAAACGTTTGTTTCTGCCTTTGCATAATTAGCCTTAATAGAATCTACGCCCTTTTTAGCTTTTTGGAATATTCCAAGAATTCCTTTCTTTTCAGGTTCTGTGGTTGCATCCAAAGCAACAGTAAGTTCTTTTAACGCATCTCCTACATCTCCCAGTTCGCTAGTTTTTACTTTTCCTAAAATATTAACAGAAAAATCTGAAATACTTTTCTGTGCACTGGAACCATACTGAATAACCTGCTTAGCATTTGAAATGTCAATCTCATTTGCGAACTGTGCTACCATTTCCTTTTCATCATTACTAAGCATACTTTCATCAATAGATCCAGCATTATATTCAGTCTGTGTCTGTACAATAGGTTGAACTGTCTGCCTCACAGGAGTGCCCTCTAGTAAGATATTTGACTGTTTCTCTTCTTCCGGATTTAATGTAAGTTTTGTTTTTGTTTGATTTTCCATAGCTGGTCTCCTTTCAATTTACGCATTAGTGTTTTAATGGGCCTTCGCCCTTAACATATCCATCTTGTCCCATTATTTTCTGCAAGGCATTCGCCTTTGCTATGGTATCCATAGTTGCGACCTGATATATGCTATCAATTTTTCTCTCTACTGCCGCTATTACTGTGTCAATCGATTCCATAACCTTAATATATACTTTATCAATCTGTTCTTTCGATACACCAGCCGTTAAATACTGCTGATGTGCAAATATTAACCTTAATGTTTCTGGCAAATAGTAAGTTGAAAATCTATGCGTCCCCTCTACCTTATCTGGATACTTTTCCAGGGCGGTACTAAGTTTGTGTAACTTTTCTATAAGAATACCAATTTGCTTTTCCATATCTTCGTTTATTTGACTATGCTGTACATCTTCAAAATAAAAAATATATGAATCCAAGTCTGCCCCTTCTATGATTTTTTCAATAGTAGTCTCTATTTTCATATATTTCATATCATCTTCACTTTTTGAAGATTCAATAGTATGCAATACTTTAAATAATACTTCCGTATTTGGTGTCGATATATATAGGTTCTCACCATTAGTCAGTACTTCTAATATTATTGGGCTTCCTTCAAATTCCATTATTGCTGCAATATCGTCCAACAGAATCTCATATATATCACTTCCACCATAAAATCCAATTTTGTTAGAAAACAGGTACAGTTTTCCTTTAATAGATATATACTGTCCATCACCAACTTCTTTATATAATACTGCATGATTCATATAATGAATAAGTTCATTCTCATCTACTATTATACCAAGATCTTCATGCGGGAACACCGGTAGTGAGCCATTCAAAATATTGCTTATAATATCATATGGCAAAATATTAGAAATTTCCTTCTGTAGGTCAGAGTGTTCTGCAATATACTCATATAATCTTTTCGCTTTCTCCATTACAATCTCACTCTCCAATCTTGGTTCATTCTTAAGTATCACTTTAATCCTAAAAAATGGTCTCCTCATTTTACGCATTGGTGCATCGGAAATATAAATATCTTCAGTATCTGAAAAGTCCCATTGACCATACTCTATATCCGATAATCTTCTGCAATCTGCAAATGCACTATCAGCAACTTCAGTCTTACATTCCATTTTTACACTCGACAAATATATATCATGTGAAAAACAATTTTCAGGGATTCGATCAACTTTTTTCACTGAAAAAGATGTTAACCTACTACACAGAGAAAAACTTTCTTCTCGTAAATCCTCTATAGTGTTTATTTCAACAGATTCAATACTTGATAATGTAAATGCATTAGCACCGATACAATCCATTTCCGAACGAATCTGTATGTCTTGCAATGACTCACACTCAGCAAATGCATTATCTCCAATTTTTCTAATACCTAATCCAAATTTTACTTTTCTTAAATTACGACATCCAAAAAAAGCAAAATCGTTGATTCTTAATATTGAATCAGGTAATTGTATATGCTCAATTATTAAATTGTTCAAGAATGCTTTTTCTCCTATTTCTACTACTTCCTGTCCTGAAATCTTTTCCGGTATATTAATCCGCTTACTCTCGCCATTGTATTTATCAATCGAGATCTGACTTCTTGTTATGTTATGATAGGAAAAATCACATGAATGTTTACTATTTAAATCCATACGATTCATTACCACCTTTATTTAAAGCTAACTGCAAGTTTGGATGTCATGTTGTTCTCCATCAACCAATTTAATATATCTGGGGTTAAATCATGAACACTTGCTTTTCCAGATGCCACTTTCTTGAGGAATGCAATAATTTCGGCACCATCTTCTCCAAAACCCAAACTATTTATTATCTCGTCTGCTTCCTGTAACCCTTTTTCCATCTTGTCCAGATTATCCTGTTCAAAATCCCAAGAAGCCCCTAATTTAATTTTATTGGATGCATAATCTACTTTTTCTCGCTCTGGTGCAATACCTTTTATAGTCTGAAGCATATTTATCTTTTGGTCTGCCACTTTATGATAGTAGTCTGACCATTCTTGAAGTATTGCTTTCTTAATAGTAAATACTTCCTTTTGCAAATAATTAGCCGTAGATTCTTGTATTAAGCCTCTCAATACTGCATCGCTCGATGATTTAAGCAATCCAATAACCCTTCCCCTAGTTTCCTGCGAGATAACAAATCCCAATTGAGACATACTGTTTGTAACAGCATTAACCATCAGATGATTCTCACTTACGACATTAGAAAAAATCTTATCGTTTTTTTCCTGTTTTTGTACGTCATTAGAAGATTTTTCTAATTCATATATTTCCTTCATAGCAATTATGCTCTGATCTAATAAATCTACTAGCATTACATCACCTTCCAATCCATAACAGTCTTACTATCTGACTCAATCTTATTGCGTGATTCTGCATATCTCGTACTCAAGTCACCACCATTATCTACAAAAATATTGCCTCTTCTTTTTTCAACATCTCGTGCAACATATTCAATATCCTTTTGTACTGTCTGTAATATTGATAATACACGCTCAAGCTTCGTCAAAGGATCTTTCGAGAACATCAGCAATATATCTAAATCATCTGTACTTGCAATGCCCTTCTCCACCTCGCCAAAAGCTACTGATATGGTCTTAGCATCTTTTTTTATTCCATCTAGAACCTGAATATTACCATGAATATTAACTAATGAATTGCTTGCAGTCTCATAAAAGTCCTTTATTTTATCAATCAAATCTTCTATATCTTCATCATCAATATCCTCATAATCCAAATATGTACCGATTTGTTCCAGTATATGGTTTGCTTTTTCTTTTTCCGCTTCTGCAACTTTTGGAATACGCGTATATATCTTTTCATATATCTCACGAATTTCTCGACGTTGTGGAATTGGATCATTTAACAGAATTTGTTCATCTGGTATCAATAACTTGGCCTTCTGAACTTTGCGTACGTCAGAATTAAATTCTGTCGCTCTAATAAACACTTGCGATGACTTCAGGTTACCTTGAATAATATTGTAATACTGCGTAATCACATCTTTTACTTTTTCATCATTATTCAAAAGCATACTCACAAGCGAATTCCATTCTGTGCAATGTGAATTTTGTACAACTTTTTTCAGATTTTTAGCCATCAGATTTGTTGTTGGAATACCTTCAACTTTTGTTCCTGTAAACACTCCTTGCATTATCTCTCGTATCATTTCAGTAGCAATCGCACAATCTTGATAATCTACTGATTGATTATCAAAAACATTTACAGTCTGAATAATTGTTTTTTTCCACTTTTCAAGCCAAGTCTGAACTCGATACACCATCATCGCAGAATTATCAAAATTCCAGCTTCCATTTCCTAATGTTACATATGCCAAAAACGCCTCTAATACACCTTGCGTTTCTCTATCTGCTGGCAAAATTGTTAATGCATTCTTAGCTGCTCTTTTCTGTCTTTCAAATCCTATAAAGTCCTTTGTAGCTTTTACACGATTCAAATTATCCAAAGATACGCCTTCTATCTGCCAATTAATTGCAGATATCAAGAATCTTTTATTTATTTCATCTCTAGCTTTTGTAATATTAACAACGTCTTTTGTTGTAGCACCTACATTTAGTTCTCCTCCATCAATCCAAATTTGCAGTGTTCTCTGTCCAAGCAAGAAATCAGCCATTGCCGGATCAACTTTCGGTACGATATGTTCTGGTGGTTGAGTAATATCTGAGCCATCCGATAGTTGTTTTACTGGATCTACAGATGCTTTAACCGGCTTATCACCTTTTCTTCCTGTAAAAGTTGGAATTCCTAAATCATCAAAAAATCCAATTGGCATTCCACCTAAATATTTTATACCGCTTTCTTCATACTCCAGATCTGATGCATTACCCCAAACTCTTATGAATCTTTCAACTCTGTCTGCTTGGCTTTCTTCAACTTGCTGATGAATATAAGTACTTACATATAGACTCTCAAATGGAATATCATTAATCCTTTCAATTGCAAATTCAGGAAAACTCTCCTTTTTGAATAGATAATTTCTCATAGCTTTCTCAATAACATCTCTTAATAGATATCTAGGAGTTCTATAATCCGGCTGCAAAATACACATATATAGATTCGTAATTGCTTTTTTAGTAAATGGGAATAACGATAATTCCTTCCCCTTTGCAATTTCAACTGTATCCCAAAGAGATTTTTCCTCTCCTTTATGAATAGGATACTCTTTCATAGAAGCACCATTCTTCGCCCAGTCATCTAAAATATCGCCACGCAAAGACATTGCATTTAGATATCTACCAACAAATTCATACAGCGAATTCTGATCTTCACCGAACACATCATTTGGAATAACAAAGAATTGTGTAACTCTATCCTTATGGTTATCCATAAAGTTTACGTTAAAATATTTTTCAGTTGTTCCTACAATAGAGGAAATTCTACAAAGTTCTTGACTTTCATACATTCCAGTATGTTCAGTAGTCAAAACATTTAGCAGTGCAACATTTACACCAGTAAATGCTGTAACATCCTCAATCAATAGAGTAAGATTTTTACCCTGTCTTTTAATCTCTTTTCTAATTTCCACAAAGACCTGTTCAAAATCTCCTGGTTCCAATCCAGCACATGTCTGAATAACCTTATTTACCAGAGTATTCATATAATCAGCTAGTCTTTCTGGCATTTCATCATCCGCAAGAATGGCATTTGCCATTTTCATGGCATTTTTAGCTGCACCATTGGTAAACATATCATCGCAAAAATTAACATCCACTTCAAAATCTGAAGTTTCAAACAACGCCATTACATCTCTGCTATCACCAGTTTCATTTTCAGCTACTTTTTGATAAATACGATCGATAGCACCTTCTTCTTTCATTAGATTTAGTTGAAACTGTTCGTATTGCAATAATTCAACTAATCTCTTCTTTTCATTATTACTTATAATCTCATCATTTTCATCGTTCTTGATTTCAACAATGAAGTTTTGATATATCATATCTTTAAGCTTCTTATTGTCAATCGTTGAAGTTGCTCGAACCAGCCTGTCATATACAGCCTTATTCGGTATATTGGCAACTTCCGGCAATTCAAGTAATTGCTTTATCGTTCCTTTCAAACTATTATCACTTCTACGAACAAAAAGAACTACTTCATTTTCTGGTGCCGCCTGTTCTAATCTAGCCGCAAACCATCTAATAAGGTGTGATTTTCCAGCACCACTTGAACCTATCACTATAATAAACTGATGCTCATTTTCAGTATTCAAGACATATTTATTAAAAACTTTCTCTTCAGACATAATTTTGTCTGTTTTACTATCCCACTTTTTTCTTATATGAATATTTTGAACAGGCACATGAGTAGCTAAGAAATCAGCTTGTGTACTCGTAACAGTATCAATACGAATTACTTCACCTATTCTACTTTTTGCAATTTCTGAATTCATAAGCTATCTCCTTACTGTTACATGAGTAACTGTTGATTTAATTGGATGTAATTCTGCTTCATATAGGAACCACATATCACCACTATCAAGCTTGTGTGATAATTGAATAATTCCTTCATCATGTAATGCTCGTAAACCGCTTGACATAGCAAGATTGATTTTCTTATTTCCATCAATATCGGATAATCCTATTTCCGCATACGGCTTTATTGCAGCCATAAAATCAGTAAATGTGTACTCTTCACCCTTTTTTATGTTGCATACTGCTAAAACGGCTTTTAGATATGTATACATGTTAGGCAATAAAAGCATATCATGAAGATTACCAAGTCCCAAATATGTAGCCCAGAATCTCCAAGCTCTCATATCATCTTCATACACTGGTTTTCCTATAACTTTTGACATATGTTCTACTAACGCGGCTTCAGACACTCCTTTAAACTTAAACACTTGTTCATTCATCGATATATATTCTTTTGATACATCAAAGAATAATCCTTCAGATATTGTATCTATATTGCTTACAATATATTCTCTCATTGAATCATATGATGATACACACTTTGAATCTACTGCCAATGATATATCACCTTCTTTTACAGAAATAAGCCCTAGTTGTTTTGCTGCATCACGAACCGTTCCAAAATATTTTGTTGAACCACCCAAATCCGATGGTTCTAACAACTCTCGTAAATCGCTTTCCTGCATTGTTCTGCTTTTAATCGCTTGGCAAAGGGCATATAACCTTTCCGGAATTGCAGATGTTTTCATTCTATCTTCAAACATATTTCTACATCCTTTCTATTAAATATTCTTCAAGTACCGGTCCATCAACAATTGATGAAACGTTTTTACCTATTTCATTACAGAAAATATCTTCTTTGAAAACATGCAATAATCGTATTTCACCGGTTTGTAATGTTTTCCGTAATCTACTAATTTTCTTATATATGCCTGAGTCTTTATTTCCATACAAAACAACAGCATCTCCTGCAAAGAAATAAGAATCTCCATGTTCAACCAACCGAACAAACTCATTCATTCCCAGCAAATTTACATCTGTCCATTCTGAAATACTATTTAATAAATTAAAATAACTGCTTTGATCATCATCATTTATAATTACAGTTGAAAAGCCTCTATTAATTACATTTCCTATTAACTCTGTATTATCACTATCCGCAAATAAAATAGCTTCATTAGAACTAGCAAACATATTATTCAACTCAACAGAAAACTTTCTTGTTGGAGCCGGAATTTTCTTTACCAACTCAAATCTATTTAGATCTGATTCAACAATATTCTTATGATTGTCGCAACCAGCACAATATTCTGAAACCATACTATATGTAGAATTAAAGAACATCTCTGACCAACACATTCGCTTTCCAAGCTTAACAGAACGACTCATGGTCTTAAAATCTCTTTCATTCTTATTCCATTCTTTAGTACGAACGTCTTCTATCAACAGTTTTGTATCCTCCGAAGTCTGCAGCAATCTTTTATCCAAAATAGATATTCTGATAAAATATACCTGTGTATGAGGATCTACTACCATATCTAAAATCTTAATTAAATTGTATCTTCTTAACAGAAGAATTACATAGATATTCCACTTTTGATCAACAGTACTGGTATCCTCCGCATAATCCACACTATTATAATTAGGCTTAACAGATGTATCCAAAGTATATGAATCTATTCCTCTTGTTGAAGTATGGCTATTAAGCATACTCTCCCATCGTCCAAGAATTTTTTCACTTCCAAGAACTTTGTCAGTCATAACAAATGCCGATTCCAAATCCTCTTCAGGATATACACACATCACACTAAGACAAGGAAGACCGTCTCGTCCTCCTCTTCCCAACTCCTGATAATATGCATTTGGATTATCTGGTACGTATAAATGTAAAACTGTTCTGACATCACTTTTATCAACACCGACTCCAAATGCTGAAGTTGCAATTATAATGTCAAACTTGTTTTCTGACCACTCTTCTATAATTCTAGAACGCTCATCAGACTTCGTTTTTCCAGTAAACGTTTCTACATTTGTAATACCTATATCTGCTGCCATTTCCTTAACCTTTTGAGCTTGATCAGGTCTCATTACATATACAACCATTGGTCGAGGTAAACATCGTAATAATTCTCTTGTTTTTTCATTCTTATCCCGATATGAAGTTGCTGATACCAACTCAAATCTTGGTTCTCTTCTTAATGCATCACATCTTATTTCAATCCATTTATCTCCAGTAGCAAACATACTCTGTAAAATCTTAACTGTTGTTCTTTCGTACGTTGCAGATAATAAAACTGTTTTCAATTTAGAATTCTTTTCGTATAAGTTATTACGCCAAGGTTCCAAACACTGATAATCAACTCGAAAAAAATTTCCCCATTCAATTACAATATGTGCTTCGTCTATAATAAGATTTCTTAGATATCCAGCATCATTAGCAGTCTCTATCACTTGTTTAAATACTTCATTCTTAATAAGTGCTTCTGGAGAAATAAACAATAATCGTAGCTTTCTGTCTTTTATTCTATCTATAATGCTTCTCTTCTCTTCACTTGCTAAATCACTATAATAACAAGCGATTTCTGCTTTGGAGGCGACTCGAATATTATCCCTTGCAACTCTAACTTGATCCATTGCTAATGATACAGTTGGTACAACAGTAATGGTCAATCCATCATTTTTTTGATACGCCATAGCTTGCGTAATCAAACTCTTTCCTCCACCTGTCGGCAACGAAACCAATGCTGTATATCCTTCTGGCATATTAAGTGCACCATTAACCGCAAGTTTTTGACGTATTGATTTGAATCTCTGGAACCCTGTTAAACGATATATATTAGGTGTAACCCCAAGAAAATATCTTTCATCTTTTTCTGGTTCTACATAGTCTACCATGAATCCTTGCTTGATAATATCTATGTTGAGATAATCCGGCAAATTTAAGGTTGCATAACAAAGACCTTCCGAGTCGATACGGAGTCCATATTTATTATCTGTGATATCAATATCAATAGGTAATCGTACAGCTGTCTGAAAAACAAGCAGATAATTTCTAAGCGAAATCAAAAAGTCATCCAGCGATATTCTGCGTGTTCTATAAAAATTCACATACTTAGACAACCTATATGCTGTCATATATCTATATTTTTCTATTCCGCCTCTTGGACAATTATTTGTACTTATCCCACCTAGTTCATTATCCAAAATTTTTTGTATGCATTCTTGAACCTGCTCTTTAATCATGCGTCTTCCTCACCATTACAAATGCTGCTGCCTCGAGTTCTACTCTAGTTGTTCTCAGTGCTTCAAGCACCGTCTGATAAACCTGCTTTTTCTGCTCAATTTCGCCTGCATCTACACCAAAAAACTTAGCTTGTGCAACTTCTGCATTCAATGTCTGTTCTATACTGGCTGCTGCTTGTTTTAAATTGCTACTAGCCTTCATTTTTTCCTTTACCTGATTTTTGGCCGCCTTCATTGACGCAGAAACGAAATTAATCCACTTGTCCTCTGGATAAGCTTGTCTAAACCAATCAACATTAGAACAACCATATCTTTCTTTAATATGTAGCCCATCAGTTTTTACTGATCTCCTACCTAGATGCACTACATCCCTTCTAATATCAGATGTTGATTCTCTTGAAACGGCATCAATAATTTTTAATATCTTATCTGTAGGTACATGCTCATACTTTTGTGTACTGATAGGAGTTATGACTTGATCAGCAGAAACATAACTCTTATATTGTCTTATCGCAGTTAGGGGAATCCCATTTTCCAATAACAGTTGCTCATTGGGGTATAAATTCCAAGTATAAACGATTCCTCGCCAATCGAAATCCGCTTCAAGTGCAAAAGCTGTACAGGTTCCTTTGTACGAATTCATTGCATTATCTACAATACAATCAAAGACCTCATCCCCTGGTGCAAAGAAATGTAAATAATCATTTTCAATAGAAAGTTCACGATTAAAGGTTCCTACAATTTCCCTGCTGCCTGTAGATGTTTTATTTCCAGTTCTTTCTTCGTATAATTCCCTAACCCTCCTTGAAAAGGCATTTGATGTACGATTTACATATTCCATCCAATTCGGTGGTATCAACATTGAGTTTTCTGCTGACTTTATAGAGAATGAATTTTCATTAAATCTCACAACACCATTTTTATTAAACTGACCTTTTAATCCTGCAAGACTTGCCCATCCCATCATTGTATTGGCAAACAATTCGTTCTCATTGGATGTGTAGTAGTGTAAAAGTCTTTTTAGCTCTTGATTGAGTGTTGCATATATAAACGCTGCTGAATCAAAGTGTTGCTCCTCTCTCACTTCTTTTTCCATTCGTTGTGAAGATTCTATAATCTCATTAATTGCATTAGAAATACCATATCGGAAATCACTTGTTACTGCATGAATAATGCTCTCATTGATTTCATTCATAATAATTTCCAATCCACTTAAAGACTGAGTAAATATATTCAGTCCTTTATTCCAGAAATTATATAATTCTTCTTCCAAAGTTTCTTTTGCATAAGTTACAACCGAACATACATCTTTATCTGCTGGTCGTCCTAATCTGTCTAATCGACCTATTCTTTGCTCAATGGCATTTGCATCCCAAGGCAGATCAATATGAATTACAAAGTCTGCTCCCTGAAGATTTCTACCTTCGCCACCAGTCTCATCACAAAGAAGTATTTTACATTCATCATCATTTTGGAAACGATAAATACTCAATTCCAATTCTTCTTCGTTCATATTCTTGTTAAAGAGAGCTATCTTTTCTTCTCCAAAATATTCTCTCAATACTTGACCATATTTTTCAAAGGTTTCTGCATAGTTTGTAAATACTACTACTTTTTCCTCATATATTTCCTGATCAATGAAATCAACTATGCTAAGTATTCTACTTGAATAGTTATATGGCTCTGCTAATACATTATCAAGCTCTTCAAGCATCCATTCTTCTGCACTTTGCCATTCATTTGCATTTTCTTCTACATCCTGATTAATAGCTAATCCGCTTTTTCTTTGCTGCTCAATCTCCTTATTGAACGCCCAAGACGAACTAAAAAATGCTGTAAGTAACGGAATATAATGTATTTCAAAATCTTGTGCAGAAATTTCCTGTCCGCTTATCCAATCAACAATAGCTTCATATGTTGTATGCTCGTAAGTGTTCTTATCTGGATTAAGCTCATATTCGATTTCTCTGACTGTTCTATGTGGAAGTTCATCTTCCATATATCTACGTCTATTTCTGATAATATTTTTTTCAAGCTGATAATTCTCGCATACATACAGAAGAGCCTCTTGTATTGCACCCTTACCATAGTCTTCACTCTCCAGATTTATTTCTGATAAAACCTTATCGAAACCTTCATCCTCAATAAGTCTAGAAATTCTTCTAAGTCCATTTTGTATATCATCAAACAAATCTGTACAATCATCATTTTCTAAAGGATTCTCACCATCTTCCAAAGTATCAGCAATATTATCTATATAGTCATCAAAATCCTGTAATACAAGGTATGTACTCTTGGTAATATTTTTTTGTTTTTCTACAAGAGTTTGAAAATCTTCTATTGAAAAATGGTCATATTTGTCAGGCATAATAAGTTGAAGTAACGCCAAATATGCTTCTTTCTTTTGTTGAACCGGAGTGGCTGATAACAACAAAATATTCTCTGAACGCTTACTAAGCGAATGAAAATATGTATATAACCTTTTGTTTGCTAAAAGTTTATGAGCCTCATCCGCTATAACAAAGTCCCAACGGCTGTTAATATATTTCTCAATATCTTCTTCCGCAATAAGTTCAACATAATTATCATTCACGTTATTTCCTGGTGTTATTTCAAACTTAATGAGTAATTCCGCTCTCCACTGTGCTACAAGAGGTCGTGGTACTGCTATTAAAACTCTCTTATTTGAATTATGTAATGTATATACTTTTAAAACAGAGGCAGCCTCAATAGTTTTACCCATACCAACTTCATCTGCTAACATCACTCTACAGTTTTTTTCTTGTAAACAACGCATAATAGTTCTGAGCTGGTGTTCTTTTAAAAATATCTTACATCCTGCTAATTCTTTGAATCCAAATACTGAATTATCAAGAACTTTTACAGTTTTACTTACGACATTTCTTCCAAAATACCACGCAGGATTCTGAAACTCATAACTTCTAAGCTGCTCTGCTGGCGAAATTCTGCCACAATTAAATGGTGCATCTATAACGTCTTCTCTAACTTTTATAACTTTATCTGTAAATTCTTCTTTGAGGTAATAGTAATACCATTCATCCTCCTTAAGTGCTGACAATATCTTATATCTATTTCCTCTATAAATAACATAAGATTCTCGATGCAAAGTACATCTCTTTACATAGTCATATGGTAATTCTGCTTTCTCCGGTATATTCTCATAATAATTTCTAAATCCAAATGGATCTAAAAATGCCACTGTTACATTCTCTGTAAAATCATCCACTTGAATTATGCGACCTACAATAAAATTTCTTGGGTCATCAAATTCTGCTATTGGACATCTTATGTACATTCCTCTTTCCAAAAGCTCAACCTCCCTTATATTTCAACCAATGATTTGTAGTTTTCAAGACACTTCTCTCTTACTGCACACCATTGACACCATATATTTGCTTCTTTGTCGTAACTTGCATTTTTAAGATTATCCGGCAAAAACTGTTTTTTCTCTGCCGTCGTCAAATCATTGAATTTGCCAAGTAATACATTCTCCTGATTTTCATTTTCCAAATGCAGGTATATGAATTCTTCTTTCTTTCTCATCATTTCGAAATCAATATCTGTTACCTTTGGAAACTGTTTTATCTTACCATCCTGCAACGCTTGATGAATAATCGCACTCTTAGCATTCGATTTGATATCTGTTATCTCAGATTCGTTCAAAAATCTAAAATATCGTCTCAAGCGTTCTGCTGAATCATCAAGTGTCTCATTCATTATTGCCTCTGTGGCAATTTGACCTTCTAATTTACGCCGCACATTATTAGCCAGAATTATCTCTAGATATTTTGCCTGCAGGAATCTATCTTGGTACTTAGTACCATTTTCTATTAATGACTCTAATGCAAATCTATATCCACATATGCGTCTTCTAAATCCATCTAAATCCACAAAATTATTTGTATTTTTCCCCAAATCAAATGTGATATTTTGTCTCTCATGAACCTCTGTCGTATCATGAATATTTTTTTCTGTTTTAACCCCTAACAGTTTTAAGATATAATACAGTTCATTTTCTTTATTATCATCGTTTTTTATAAAGCTCAGTTTAAACTTACATCTATTAAACTCTAATCCATAAATCAGTGCATATCTTTTAAAATGTTTAAATTCTTTTCTTGATTTCACATAAACCTGATATTTCCAATCTAAAGGTTCGTATGCTCTTTCAAAAAACTCTATAGTCAATGGCCATGGAAATTGATCTTCTCGTTTTACATTCATATCAGAATCGGACACACACGCAAAATGATAAATTGTGTCAGGATCCTGAGTTGAGCTTTTCAATATATCCCCATCAATCTGCTGGAAGTCTCTGACAATCCAGTTTGCACTTTCACCCTTCTGACTTTCCTGTTTCAAATAATATGCCATTGTATCCTTTAAACAATCAAATGTGCTAGTTGACTCGATTTTTTCAACTTCTTCTAGTCTAGCTAATAATCTCAACAAAATATCCTGAAACTCCGTTTCAGCATCCGCGGTTGGAAGGATTTGTGTTTCTACAAAATCCTTCAATTTCTCATAAAAATGCTTAAAATTATTATTCTCATTTTCAAAGTCTTCGTAGAATAGTTTTGTAATAGTGTTTAGTGCCTCAAGAGATTCTATCAACTCATCTATTTCATCTGATTGAACATTAAAATATGATAACCTCTCTAATTGTTCGGTATACTCTATTTTACCTTTATTCAGCTTGGACATTTGTTTTTTCAGTTTTATGAGCAAATCAATTACACCATCAGTCTCACTATCTCCCTTCAGCTTTGTCGCCCTAGAAAAATAATTTTTTGTCTGATTGAAGGTAGTAATTAATGAACCTACTTTCTTTTCATATAGAGCCCCCGAATACAAGCATTCTGCAATATCATTCATATTCTCGATTCTAATACCACCATTTTCGCTGTCCCACATATTGGTAACGGCTACAAAAAAATGTCCAATCGGATAAGCTAAGAAATGCCTTTCCCCAAATTGTTCTGGGAAATAAACTTTCAATATATCATTTACAGAATTATTGGCGGAATAAAACTGCTCCTTCATGTACGAAAGAACTGAGCCGTTCTTATGTTCATCTGCATGAAAATCTTTAGCAGCCTCTTCATATATTCGTGCAACATATGCTGAAAATTCTGTAATATTATCAAACTCTACAACCTTTACATTATTTATATCCTTGCTTTTTTCAATGAGTGTTCCATTAGCTAATCTTCCAATTTGATCTGCGAGCATATTTCCTTCGTAGCTCGGCTGTAGCAATGTTGTTGGCTTAAATTCGTTATTGAACTGACTCTTTATATTCAAATCAAAACAGGAATAAACATCCAGCCATGTTTGATATATCTCGTTATACTGTTGTTGATAATTGAATAACAGCACGACACGCTTGTATTTTGAAACCTCTTCAATCATTGAAAGAATTGTTGGAGTAAATTGATGTATTCCATGAATAACTACCGTATTACAATCAACACTCTCTATAGATTTCACTTCCTTACCTCGCCTTTTATCTTTTGCCACCAGTGCTGTTTTAACAGCATTATCAATTTCAGCTTCCGAAAAATTCTTTTTTAATACAAAAATTTCGGCATTCTCGCCTCGCAGAATTGCATTATAAGCAGCAACCAAATACATTTGCTCTTCCGTTATCTTTTTAATTTTTATATTTTTTAATAACAGCCCCATTTCAGCCATCAGTCGAATACTATCCAACAATGCACTCTTATTGAATCGTAGAGATTGTTTTATCTTCTTCCATCTTTCAGGTTCAATGTTTGGCGTCACTTTATCTAGTGTATTGGTTAAAATTGTGTACTGTTCAATGTATGTTTTTGTATCAAACCATCTTGGGTATAATGCTTCTACTAATTCTTCTACTGTTGCTAATTGTCCATTATCCAATTCGTCATATACTGCTGACAATCCATTTACCATTGTCTGTGAAACACAAAAATGAGCACAGTTTCTTATTGAATCCCAATATGGTTCATTATTTATTTCATATGGATTGCTGTAAGTATATATTGATAATGACATTTTATACCTCCATTAAATTCTGCCACGAAATCTTGCTCTTTGATTTAATGTCCTTCATCCAAACAACATTTCTAATAGCTCGTGTTAGTGCTACATACAATACTCGACTTTCTTCATTAATTCGTTCATTTTGTTCCTGCGATACATCATAATTGGAATTATATTTCTTGTTTGGTTCATCTCCAATTCTAATTCCATATGCCAGTTTTTCATTTTCGACATACACATCTAAATCAGCTTTCTTCATTGATGCAATATCCATACCCATATATGGCATAATTACGCATCCATATTCCAATCCTTTTGCTTTATGAACAGTAGTACAAATCACTCGCATATCATCCGTCTCAACCTCAATATTTCGTGCGAGTTCTTCCTGCTTTGTCATAATATTTATATGCATGCTGTGTTCTATCACATTGAGAGTTAAAAAATCTACGCTATATGTTTTAATTATTTTCTCTAATACCAATTCATAATTTGCTTTATAGAATCTTTGCTCACTATCGGTATCCGAATATTGATACCAAGGCTGACATCCTTCATAAATACTCCTCAGTAGCATTAAAATTGGTTGAACCTTAGTATCCACAATTATCTTATCCCATGTTTTGTTCATCACAATTGTGAAATACTGATTAAGTACATCTGTTAACTTTTTTACCTGCTCCTCTGTGCCTAAGCCATGTAATCCTTGTATATCTAACTGAATTCCTACATAATTTGAATTTATTAAATTAAAAAGATTCACTGGATCTCTCGGGTTAAGCAGTGCAATTACCAATTTATACAAATCTAAAGCAGGTATAAGCTGATATAAATCTCCACCTACATGAGTTTCTATAAACTCACCTCGAACCTTTGCTTCTTCCAAAATATTATGAATTTGCCAATTATCTCTTACCAAAATAGCAATTATCTTATCTTTAGAAGATAGTTTATGATGCTTGGATAGATATTTTATAATATCCTTCTGCCTTTCGATTTCTGCAAAGAGCTGTTCCATTCTCTGCTCATCGCTGTTATACTCTAATTTGGTCACCAACTCATGTTCTGATAGATATGTCTCAACACTACTGGTCAGCGAATCCTTTCCTTTATGAAATGGCAAATATCCTTTTGAACCCATTTTAGAAAATACTGCATCAAATTTATTTAATAATCTCTTATCAGTTCTATAATTTATGGTAAGTGAAAATTCTTCCCATTTTTCTTTATCTGTTCTAATTAGGTCAAACGCACTAATTGTCGCACCTCTAAAACGATAAATACTCTGCTTTAAGTCGCCAACTACAAAAAGCTTTGTGTCTTTAATCACATTTTGTAACTTTAAGAAAGAATCAATCTGAACATCATCAGTATCCTGAAACTCATCAATAAATAAGTACTTATATTTAAGACCACATTTTTCCTTAAATGCTCCATTTACTGCATCGTTCAGTAATAGCATACTTTCTTTTAAATCAATTTGATTTTTTGAAAATATCTGTTCTTCGTATTCTTTTTCTGCTGGTATCATAACCTTCATTATAACATCATTAAAAAATGGCCACTCTTCAAATGTTCCCAGATTTTCTGCTTTAAGTTCTTTAATCCCATAGCTCTTATTATATAATTGCTGTGAAAAATGCATTAACAACTTTCTGAACTTATGAACAGGCATTCTTAGTTGTTGGGCAAAATTCGCATCTTCTTTTTGCTTTTCAACCAGAAAATCATTAAGATATTTCTCATATATCTGCTCTTTCGCATACTCACTTGAAGAAATTGCAAAATCCGCACCCAGTCCATACTCCATAGCGTTGCTTTGCAAAACAGCTTTAGCAAATTTATGTATGGTCGAAATCTGCATTAAGTCTACAGCCTCTATTTCATGTAGCACTTTTTTGTTTTTGGTGAGAATATAACAATTCATAAAATACTGCTTTAGTCTTAATTTCATATTATCAGCAGCTTCATTCGTAAAAGTTACCATAGCAATCTCATCTACAAGATTATTTATAAATCGTTTTCTACTCATGCACAAATAGGCAATACGAGATACCATTGAATATGTTTTACCAGTTCCCGCACCTGCTTGAACGAGTATATTTTTATCACCCATTGCATGTTCAACCTTATACTGATCAAAATTCCAACTTGTGGAATTTGCAATTTCTTCAAGTATCAATTTTTGTTGTTCTGTATATTGTCCCTCTACAATAATTTCATCGTTATTCAAATCCAAATTATGTGTATAGATTTCAAAATTAAATATTCTAAATGAGCCAAATACACCACTAAAATCATTTCTTTCATCTATTTCTGCCAATCTCACATTTCCTTTATCAGAAATAATACCTCTGGCATTAAATCCTGCTTCCAACTTATTGCAAACGGATAACAAATCTATTTCACTCTTAACAAATGCAACAATCTTTGTTCCGGCAAAATACATTTCTATCAGTTCATCTGAATCCTTTTCTGTTAATTCTTTGTTGAATACCTTCAGTAATGAATATGCATCCGAAACCTCTACAATTTGATCATCCTTTGCCTTATATGATGGTTCAAAATGTTGTCTTACTATAGCCATTGCTTTTTCATCAAACGGAGTACTATTTAACGGCTTTTTCTTGACAAATGCATTTGATATCTTCTGCCCTAGTTTAGTTGCTGAATTCAGGTCATCCGAGAAAATAGTAAAATCCCTAGATGATACAATGTCTAACCTTACATCCTTATATTCTTTTTCTGATATAAACGGATAACATACCATTGATAATACAACTGGACTTATTGCAAACTGGTCATTCAAGAAATTCAGCCAATCAAATCTATATCCTCTTGCCTGTTTCTCTGGAGAACCATAAATTTGGGATTCTCCTTGAATCACAATTTCATCAGGACCTTTCACATCAAAGATGTACTGAGACTGCCATCCTTTTACTTCAATGACCATAATTCCAACATTTTTTATAAGTAATGCGAAATCAAATTCACGATCATCAACCACCTCTCGATGATTGTAGACTACAACATCGTTAGGCAATAATGAAGACAGTTTTTCCCATACTAACGCTTCACCTTTATATTCAGTTGGCTTGTTATCCATCATTAATGCCATAACGTGTTATTCCTCCTAAATTTCAGCTTTAAGTATGCCTACAAATTTTTCTATATCTTTTGCTGTTGTATATTTGTTTATAGACACTCTAAGTACTTTTGTAACCTTATCTGCCAATCCAAGTGCCTGTATTACATAAGACGGTTCTCCAGCACTACAAGCAGATCCAGTCGATAAAGCCACATCTTCGCTAATCTTCTTAATGAATCTCTCATTATGAAAATCCGTTTTGTCCACTACCAAACTAATGATACCAGGTAAACGCTTTGATATATCTACAGTTGTATGAACACCTTCAATAGTAGAAATACCTTCAATCAACATATCATCCAAACTTTTTATATATGTTTCATTTTTCTTAAGATCTCTAAGTGCTATTTCAGCTGCTTTGCCAAAACCTACAATATTATGAACTGCATGTGTTCCTGCACGGAATCCAAATTCCTGCTCACCCCCATGCATAAATGCTGTAATAGGTACTATCCCGTAAGCATCAGACTTCATAAATGCAGCGCCTATGCCTTTAGGTCCATATATTTTGTGTGCAGAACAAGAAGCATAATCGATTCCCATTCTCTTAACATCAATTTCTATCTTACCCAAAGCCTGTGTTAAATCAGAATGAAGTGCAATGTTATTCTTCTTACAGATTTCTGCCACTGATTCAACATCACTTATTGTCCCTATTTCGTTATTCACATAAAGCATTGATACAAGTGCTGTATTTTCTTTAATTGCAGAAGTAATTTCTTCAACACTAATCTCACCATCTGGAGTAACTCCAACAAATGAAGCTTCATATCCTCTATCTACTTTTTTCTTTACACCAAATAAAGATGTAGTAGGATCATTGTTTGAATATAATTCACCATTCAAATACTTACAGGTGTTTAATGTTGCCTTGTGTTCTACAAGAGATGTAATCACATGATTCTTGCCATCTCCGTAAAACTTTCTATAATCCAAATATCCCTTAATAATAAAATTTGTACTTTCTGTTGCTCCGGCTGTGAAAATAATCTCATCCGGCTTTGCACCTAGCAACCTTGCAACCTTTTCTCTGGCTTCCTCGACAGCATTCTTAGCATGAGTTGCTTTACAATAATATTTACTTGACGGATTTCCAAACTCCTCATTCAAATATGGAAGCATCGCATCTCTAACTTCCTCATCAACTGGAGAGGTCGCACTATTATCTAAATAAATCAAACTGTATCCCCCTCTCCTAAAACCTGAAGAATATATTTATCCATATTTCCAGCATGATTATACATATCAAGCAACAACTGACTACCTCTGTCGATATGTGCCTTTACATACTGTGGAAAATATTCCTCGTCTGTTAAATATCTTCCTTCAACCTGTTCAATAAGCACCTTGAAATATGTATCATTATCACCTGTAATAGTCTGTCTATTTAAATCTAATCCATCGGAATCTGACTTGTAATCAGCGACTGATGTTTTTTCTAACAATGACCATGCTATTGCATGTTTAACCAAAGTATATGGTTTATAATTTGTTCTATTTTCTAGTTCTTCAAAGATTTCTTGTGTTCTCTTTGATGTTTTTAATCTAAAAATCATTGGCTACACCTCAAAAAAGTAATTATTCTCAATAGTAGTTCTATTTTCATTTTCATCGTTAATTAACAGATACTCTTTTGAAATATAAGGTTTTACTATCTTATAGTACTCTTCATTTATCTCTTCATCTGTAGACAGAATAATTACCTGATCACTAATATTAGGGAAGAATTTTTCTGAGATTTCACGTCTATGATTTGCATCAATTCTCGCATATGGGGTATCAATAACAAACGGAATATTCTGTCCCGATATTTCGATAATTGCCCAATACAATGCCAAGATAAAAATTTGACGTTCTCCTTTTGACAATCTTCCCAGCTCAATTTTCTTATATAATTGAATTGGTTCCTCGCCCAATTCAATTTCTGATTTATTTTTCAGCACATTTATAGATGTACCATTCAACATTTTAATCAGTCTCTTTTCACCTTTAGTGCCAATAAGATTTGTAAACTCTGAACTTCCCAAATTCTTATACAGTGTCAAGAGTTCTTTGCCGTTATATTCCTCGTCTTGATATAAATTAAAATCAAAATTCTTTCCAATTTCGATATGCGTTATCAAATTATTTTTTCTATAAATTGACTTCAATTTCTGAACAATAGCCTTCTCAAGCTTCTTTCTTATGCTTAAAGTTTTTTCTTCTAGAAACTGCTCCATCATAGAAGAAATACCTGAGCTCAGCTCATACACATGCTTATTCTGAGCATTTGATTTAAGAATTTGCATCGCTTTATCTCTAATCTGTTCTTGCGAATGCAATTCCTTATCAATATCCTCTAATCTGTGTTGCGAGTCATATAATCTACTTGATAAGTCATCCTTTTTCTTTAGAATTTCATTTTCCTTTTGAGCAAACGCATTAACATCCTCCTCACTCATTGAGTTTTTTAGAATTCTATTAATCTCTGCTGTTCTTTCAGAAGCTGCTTTTCTCTTATTAACCATCTCAACCATTGCAGATACATCGAAATCATCCAAAGACGATACAATGCCGTTTACTCTACCAATATCCTCTTTTGACAAATCGAACATCATTTCCATATTATCTCGGAAACCTTTTGGTCTAAATGTGTCCAATAAATAATCCATCAACTGATCCACCTTCGAATCTGACACATCACCTTTTAATAATTCTGCAATTGAATCTCGCTTCAGCTTGCTTTGAACGTAGTAAAATATCTCACCTTTTTCTTCAAAATCCAGTTGTGACATAATTGGATTGGCAAAATCTTTTAATATATAAAATGGCATAAGTCCTTCCACAAATATTTTAATATTTGTAAGGGTTTCCGTTTTCACTTTCTCTGCATGAGTATACTCATCTTCTAACTGTTTCTTCTCTCTACGCGAAATTCCTCCTGCATTTTTAAATGCAGTTGCTAATTCAGTAAGTTGAACCTCTGTATCTTCTAATTCTTTTGTTAAACTGTTTACTTTTGATTCAAGGTTTTTCTTCTCTGCTTCTAATAATTCCATCTGCTGCTTTGCAGCTTCATATGTGTCGTAAACTTCATCATCATCTATAGTATTGTTTCTTGTTACATATCCATGTGTAAATTTACGGATAATCTCAAACACATCCATTCCACACATTGTAAATACTGCATTCCTAACATATGTGTTGTACGCACTGGTAGAGAAAATATTACCAACCTCTTCACCATCAAAGAGGAAAAATTCAAATAAGTCCGGAGGGATAATACTACGCAAGTAATTCTCAAAATATGACAATTCCTGGTCTTTCAATTGCTTGCCATCTCTTTCTACTGTGTATTTCTCTGTAAGCCTTTGATTGGTATAATCCCATTTTCTTGTTATCACATAATTACTAATATCACGTTCAATCTTAAGTTGTAGCGTTATCTGTACTTCCGACTCCACAACCTCCTGTTGAAATGCTTTTGAATTGATTAAGTCTTTAATCTTTGAAATATAATGACTATTTACGCCTACATATCCATATGCTAATGGTCCATACAAAGCAACTTTTATTGCAGTAAAAAGAGAAGTTTTACCTGCCCCATTTTTCCCACCAATGAGTACAATGTTTTTTCCAGCATCAGTTATCTCAAAATCAAATTCATTATTACCCTCATAGGAGCTGAAATTATATAATTTTACTTTATTGATTTTCATTTTCAATCTCCTCTATTATTTCATAATGTAGCCATTGCTGATTCAATAGCCTATCTATTCCATCTCTAAGTATTTTTTGATTTGAATAATTTTTATTTCGATAAACCGATAATAACAGATTTCGAATTAATTCCTCTGGAACATTATTTCTCTGAGCCAGATTTTCTAATTCAACAACAGTTTCTTCATCAATCAAAGGTTCTTTATAGTCATACCAAGGAAGCCTTTCTCCAGTTATTTCCTCATATAATTCCACTAAAACTCTTCGAGATAAGTCTAATTCTTGATCCCAGATTTCATCAATTGCTTTCAGTTCATCTAATGTTATAAGTTCATATCCCATAACCTTTTGGGTTTCTAACAACTTTCGAAGAATAAGTTTTCTTGCTTTCCAGTTAAATGGACCGAATCCCATATTACCTTGCTTATCACGATATACTGTTCCATTTCTTCTCTTTTTCTCTCGATATTCTTCATTATCTCGTATACTCATAAGCCAACTTCTAAATTCAGCAAGTGGTATCAACTCTCTATGTCCACTCTTTATAAATCCATTTAACGACTTATCTTCTTTTACAACGGTGCACACCCAACACCCAAAACGTGAATTACCACAGCTCTGCGTCTGACCACCTGCATGAATACCAGCAAAAGGACATTCTCCACTGTCTGCATCAGCATAAAGTGATACCAACTCGCTATTATCTGATCCCCAAGGTGTTCTTCCGCCGTCACACCTAAGTAAAACATCCCATACATCATCTGTAGTAAGTTCTACAATAGGGTTATAAACATATGCATCCTGTATGGTTTCATGTCGGTTAAGAAGTCTATTTGCAAGCTCTCTGCCTTCAATTCTTCTCTTTCGTGCTATACTTTCTGCTTTTCTGACTCCAAGAAGAACAACCACTTCTTTTCCTTCATCATCAATAACTCTTTGAATATATTCACCGCTAGGATTTATTTTCAATCTATCTGTACACCATCTGAATGTTCCATTCATTCTAGGTGTAGGGAATCCTCTTCCAATTACATTTGCCCAAAACGAATTGTTTGGTGGAGGTGTAACCATAGCCGACTTTATTGGTAGTCCATCTCGATCTGCTGCCTGCCCCAACAAATCATTCATTTTACTCAAATATATTTTTATTAGTGGATTTTCAATTAGAGTATCTGAAGATACAATATAAACATTTTTATGTCTATCTTCTGGATCTAATCCTAATAACATCTTATAAACAAGTTCGACCACAGTTGTAGAATCCTTACCACCGCTATATCCTATAACCCATGGTCTGTCATCAGACTTGTAGACATACTTAATTTCTTCAATTAACTCCTCAAGCGTATTTTCGTTAAAATAACTATTCGCCATCTTTATCACCTCTTTGTTGAGCCACTTCGTTTAATAAACGCAAGCTCAGCTCTTTTTTTGTGTCGTCCATAGTTTCAACGACATTTAATATCTGCTGTTCATAGCTGCTTTCCTCAGTGATAAGTGTTTTCCTACCAACAAGTTCATCTAAAGAAATCTTGTATAAATCAGCTGCACCATGTAGAAATTCCACATCTGGTGCCGTGGTATTCCTTTCTATGTTACTCACTCTTTGTTGAGACAAATTGAGAGCCTCTGCTAATTGTTTTTGTGTATATCCATATTTCTTTCTTAATTCAGATAATCTGCTTCCAATTTCCATAGAAATGCCCACCTTTCCAATTGTTTATTATACTATAATTAAGCTCTTTCTACAATAAAATTTTGTATTTTAGGTCTTGACTAACAAAATCTTTGTATTATAATAAAAATACAAAGATTTTGTTAGTTCAAAAACAGAAAAGGAGGATTAAAACAATGTTTATTTGTAAAATATGCGATGAAGAGTACGATGAAAACATGCGTTATAGTCGTGATTCCAGATACTGCAAAAAATGTGGAGAAGAACGTACTCAATATCTCTCTTACAGACGGGACACCTTAGCTTCATTGCGTTCTATGCCTCTTGAAGCTAAAATAATTCAGACAAAGTTTCTTATTAATCAAGCTGTTAGAACATTTGGAGAAGACCACTGCTACATATCTTATTCAGGTGGAAAAGACTCTACCGTATTATCTCATATTACTAAACAATTGTACCCTAACATATTACATTTATTTGCAAATACCACTAATGAATATCCTGAAACCTTAAAACACATCCAATGGGAAATCAAAGAAAACCATACCAATATCGTGATTGTCTATCCTATAGATTCTAAGGGAGAAATGTGGAATTTCAAAAAAGTAGTAGAGCACTATGGGTATCCTATGTTCTCCAAACGCGTTTCAAATGCCATCAGAACATATCAACACGCAAAAACGCCTCGTACTAAACAAAACTCTATCGATTACATAGAACGCAACTTCAAGAAATATCAAAAATATATGGAGTTGCCTATTTCTGATAAGTGTTGCGACAAACTAAAAAAGGAGCCACTTCGCCGAAAAGCAAAAGAATTAGGGATGAAATGTGTTATATTAGGAATTTTGGCATCCGAAAGTTACCAACGTGAAAAGGCATGGCTTGAGTATGGCTGTAATGTTTTTTATAAATTTAAAGACAACCAATGTAAGCCTCTCTCTTTTTGGACTGATGATGATATCAATGAATATATTGAAAAATATAATGTTAAAATCCCAGATTTATACAATATGGGTTATACAAGAAACGGTTGTATGTTTTGTGGGTTCGGAGTTCACCTTGAAACTCTAGAATCCAATCGTTATCAAAAACTGAAAGAAACTCATCCCAAGCAATATGCCTATTTTATCGACAATTTTGGCGGAATGATGATTCAGTTTGATATAGTTGTATAGTAAAACTATGCAAGCAAGTATAAGCGAGGAGAGATTAGCAATTTTTCTCTTTTCGCTTGCATTAACAGAGAGTCTTCTATAGTATCCTTTGCTTATAACTTATCAATCTACTCCTCCAAAATAGGTTTATACACATATGTACTATTCATCTACACAAAAAAGGACGCAGAATCTCTCCCACGTCCTCAAAACTATCTGGCTTTATCTTCCCTTACCTTCGCTACTTCCTTATGTGCCGTTTCATGCTTCACCTCATCCACACCTCTAGCCTCAAATGCATCTGCATTATACTGATACTCCTGCGGCTCAGCAACCATTGGAGAGTATACAACCTCTGCTTCCACTCTCTCTGCTTCAGCCCTCTCCGGCTCTGTCTGCTCCTGCTTCTTCATACTCTCCATATGCTTTTCCTTATCAAGCTTCACATTCATAGCTAGATTATCCAGCTTATCAATAGATGCATCCAAATGAAGTTCCATTGATACAAGCATCTTTTTCACTGCTTTCATAGGTGCAAGCACCGCCTTTGTAATGGGATGTTTCTGCTCTTTCTGTGAATAATCCACCTCTGGCTTGTCAGCAAAAGTACGGAATGCATTAGCTGCTGTCTGACCAGCTTCACGAAATCCTTTTGCAAGAAGTGCTGTCTTTGCTATATCCGTATCCGTGGTCTTGATTGCACCTCTTACATTCTCTCGGATATCAAGAAGCCTTACGCAACATGCCGAATCCTTTTTCCAGATTTCCATCCAACTTCTCACCCTTCATCTTTCGATCCATCAGGCTACTAATATGATAGCTGTGACTTTCATCTTCCAGGTACATGCCCCATAAATTTACTACCTACAGATACTCTGCAGTGCAAACTACTTTGCAAATCTGTAACTGATTATTAAATTGTTCATCCCAAGTTTTTCTTGGAATGTCCATATATTACATTAGTTTCTATAATGCCGAAAGTGACAATCACGGGTCTTTTTTATCAAAACAGGTACTATTGTGGTCTTTTTTATCTTCGCCTGACAATTTATTCCAAATATGTTTGGGCAATGGTCTTGTTGGTTCCTTAAATTTCTCCAAATACATTTCAAAAATATCTGTATTAATCAATGCTGAATTTCCAACCTTATATACTGCCCCTGCTTCTGAAGCCAAAACCATAATCCTTGATTTACTTATGCCATAAATAATGGCTCCCTCAGTAGCATTTACATATTTTTTCATAATGTCTTTTGTATCTGAATAGAACTTATATGAGTTACTCATTCAATTCACCTTCTTCCTGTCCGTATAACGGCTCTTTCAAAGGTCTTACAGGTTGTCTGAATTGCTCCATATAATTATCAAATATTTCTAAATTAATTAGCACAGTCCCCCCTGTTCCCTCATTTATTTTATATGTTGCACCTGCTGCTCTAGCCAACTCAATAAATCTATGTCTGCCAATACTGTATATAATTGAAGCTTCTCCAATTCTCGCAAACTTTTTAATTATCTGTTTATTCGTTCCAGGCACTTTGTATATGTGTTTCATAAACTCATCAAACCTTTCCTTTTTTACTAAATGAATACGGGTAAGCTTGTATAAAGAACCTGCCGCCTTAGCAATATATTCAGTTTCTTCAACACTTAATCCATATTCCTGAGCCACCGCTTCGACCCTTATGTATCTTTTTATTACCTCTGCACCATGTAGGTAAGCCCTAACATCCGGCTGTAATTGTGTTACCATCCTTTTCACCTACTTATAAAATTCATCATCAACTATATGGAATGTCTCAATGTACTCATCAAATATTTTTAAATTCACAAGTACTAACTGACCTAACTTATAGATTGCTTTGGCATCCTTAGCCATTTGCATAAACTTTGATACGCTCATATGATACATTTCTGCTCCTTCGCTATATCTTACAAACTTTGTATTACCATTCTTCTTAAATTCCTGATATGCCTTTGTGTGTTCCATGCTATTCTCCTTTCGGTATTTCAATTGTTCCTATAACGCAAAAAGAGGACATCTTCTAAATTTCTTTAGAAAATGTCCTCTAAGTAATACAATCTTTAATTTTTCAGACTAAGCAATCTATACTAACCTGTACTAATCTTTTTTTGACTATGCCAAAAATTGGTCAAATCTTGGTCAAAACCCCTTGACCAACTATATATTTTAGTACATCCAAGCGCTGAAACCCTTGATTTTCCTGCATTCCTACTTATCAATAGACTTCATTGTCGGGAAGAGAAGCACATCTCTGATTGCAGGTGAATCTGTAAGCAGCATAACAAGTCTGTCGATACCGTAACCGATACCGCCTGTTGGTGGCATACCTACTGCAAGTGCGTTAAGGAAGTCCTCATCTGTGTGCTGTGCTTCCTCGTCGCCGTTCTCTGCGTTCTTATCCTGCTGTGCGAAACGCTCTCTCTGGTCGATTGGGTCGTTAAGCTCTGAGTATGCATTACACATTTCCCATGTATTAATGAAAAGCTCGAAACGTTCAACCTTCTCTGGATCAGATGGCTTCTTCTTAGTAAGTGGAGATATTGCAAGAGGATGATCCATAATGAATGTAGGCTGGATTAAATTCTCCTCGCAGTACTCCTCAAAGAAGAGATTGATGATGTCGCCCTTAGTGTGACGCTCCTCAAACTCAATTCCTCTCTCCTTAGCAAGAGCCTTAGCTTCTTCGTCAGTCTTAATTGTATCAAAATCAACACCGGCGTATTCCTTAATTGCGTCATTCATAGTAAGTCTTCTGAATGGCTTTCCAAGGTCAATCTCAGTGCCGTTGTAAGTAATCTTAGTTGTACCGCATACAGTCTCAGCAAGATGTCTGAACATACTCTCAGTAAGTTCCATCATTCCTTCGTAATCTGTGTATGCCTGGTAAAGCTCCATAAGCGTGAACTCAGGGTTGTGTCTTGTATCAACACCCTCGTTACGGTATACTCGTCCGATTTCGTAAACTCTCTCAAGACCACCAACGATAAGTCTCTTAAGATAAAGCTCTAATGAAATACGAAGCTTAACGTCCTCGTCAAGTGCGTTGTAATGAGTCTCAAATGGTCTTGCAGCGGCACCACCAGCATTAGATACAAGTGTTGGTGTCTCAACTTCCATGAAGTCTCTGCCATCAAGGAACTTTCTGATTTCCTTGATAATCTTTGATCTCTTTACAAATGTTTCCTTAACCTCAGGATTCATTATTAAATCAACATATCTCTGACGGTATCTCATATCAGTATCTGTGATTCCGTGGAACTTCTCTGGAAGTACCTGTAAACTCTTAGAAAGAAGAGTAATCTCCTCAGCATGAACTGATATCTCTCCTGTCTTAGTTCTGAAGATGAATCCCTTGATACCGAAGATATCACCGATATCAGACTTCTTGAAGTCTGCATATGCTTCTTCGCCAATTGCATCTCTTGAAATATATGCCTGCATTCTGCCCTTAAGATCAGCAATGTTACAGAAAGATGCCTTTCCCATTACTCTCTTGAACATCATACGTCCGGCAAAGCTTACATTAATTGGAGAAGCGTCCATAATGGCTCTTCTCTCATTGTAATCAGCAGTAACTGCTTCTCTTGCCTGCTGCTCACCTAAACCTTCAGTATTAACTGCTGGTCTGTCACCGAGAAGTTCTTTCTCATGTGCTTCATAGATAGCTCTTATTTCGTCTGTGTGATGTGTTACATCATACTTTGTTATCTGGAATGGATCCTTACCTGCGTCCTGAAGGTTCTTTAACTTTTCCATACGAACCTTAATCTGCTCGTTAACGTCAGGCTGCTGTGCAGATTTATTATCTCCCATGAATGAGTATCTCCTTTTCTATATGTTACTGAAAATTAGTCGTTCTTTACAGATACAACTGTATATTCAATCTCTCCAACAGGTGCTTCTACCTTAACAGTGTCACCCTTCTTCTTTCCAATAAGAGCTGCACCAAGTGGTGACTCATTAGAAATCTTGTTATTAAGGCTGTCTGCCTCTGATGAACCAACGATTGTATACTCGATATCCTCATCGAATTCTACATCGTGAAGTACAACAACGCTCTCCATCTTAACTACATCTTTATTCTTATCGTTATCCTGAATAACCTCACAGTTAGCAAGAATTGCTTCAAGTTCTGCAATTTCTGTTTCGATATCTCTCTGCTCGTCCTTAGCTGCATCGTACTCAGCATTCTCTGATAAATCGCCCTGCTCTCTTGCTTCCTTTAACTTCTGGGCAACTTCCTTTCTTCTGACAACCTTAAGCTCCTCAAGTCTTGCTACTCTTTCGTCATACCCCTTTTTAGTAAGAAACTGTTTCTCTGCCATGTTCTTATCACCTTTCTATATATCTGCTACACTAATATGCTTCTGCTCTACTAGAGAATAAAACCCCACAAGCGTCACAATATTATAAACTATCAGTTCCTGTCTGTCAATGTAACCCTTCCAGTATCCTATCCACAAGCCCATCAAACTGTTCCAGATTAGTAACCTGGTTAGCTTCATTTCTTAATGCCGCTGCGTGCTTGATTCCTGCTGTATACCATGCAAAATGTTTTCTCATCTCGCGGATTCCTGTAAACTCGCCTTTTATCTCACACAATCCTTTGGCATGCCTCTTAATCATCTGGCATACTTCTTCAACAGACGGAGGTGCAATTATTGTACCATTATTCATATATTCAGAAACCTGTCTGAATATCCATGGATTTCCCCTTGCGGCCCTTCCAATCATTATTCCGTCACAGCCTGTCTGCTTCATCATATTAACAGCATCTTCGCCGCTTTTAATATCGCCATTACCAATAACTGGAATCGATACTGCTTCTTTGACCTGTCTTATTATATCCCAGTCTGCTTGTCCTGAATAATACTGCTGCCTTGTTCTTGCATGGACTGCAACGGCAGCCCCGCCTGACTCCTCAATAACATGTGCTATCTCAGGCGCATTTATACTATTCTCATCAAATCCTGCCCTTATCTTGATTGTAAGCGGCTTATCAAGTGCATCAGCCATCTTCTCGACTATTCTTCCGACAAGCACAGGGTCCTTCATAAGTGCCGAACCTTCGCCGTTATTGACTACCTTTGGAACAGGACATCCCATATTGACATCAATTATATCAAACTCTCTTTCTGAAAGTCTCTTCGCTATATCAGCCATGATATCCGGGTCTGAACCAAAAAGCTGCAATGCAAGCGGCCTCTCCTCTGGCACTGTCTTCATCAGGTCTTCTGTATTCTTATTGTTATACAGCACAGCCTTGGCACTGACCATCTCGGTACACATAAGCCCGCAGCCCTGCTCCTTGCATAAAAGTCGAAATGGCAGGTCTGTTACTCCTGCCATCGGTGCCAATGCAATATTGTTCTTTATCTCAACATTTCCAATTCTCATAATTACTCCATGCCTAAGAAGAATACCTTGAAGAACATCTCAAGTGATTCAAGAAGTTCTCTCTTCTCATACTGATACTTCTTGACAAGCATACCGCATGCTATCTCGTCATACAGTAAATCGCCCTCGTCTGCTGATGATTTGAACAAAAGATTGCCTTCCTCATCGAATTCCATATCAAGTATTCCACCAACTTCCTCTGTGAAAAGAACGCACATAATCTTTAACTCGTTCTTTACATCATTCGGAAGCTTATCAAAATCAGGGTTAAAATAGTATTTCTTCTCATAAGAATTAGATACACATAAAACTACATTTTCATCAAACATATCCATATAATCCTCTCACAGAAACCTCTCCGGTTCTGATAATCTTCTCGCCCTCGTCTGTCTTAATGATAAGTTCGCCCTCATCATTGATTCCAAGTGCTTTTCCAACAATTTCCTTGTCAGCATATATTGCCTTGACGTCGCCGCCCTTATTGACAAGCATTGAATTATAGTCTTCTTTAAGCCCAGCCAGATTCTGTGTCTTAACAAATGTATCATAGTACTTTGCAAAGCTCTCTGAAAATGCGGCTACTATACGGCTTCTTTTCAGATGGTCGCCAGTCTCAAGATACAGAGAAGAAGCTGTTGCCTTGATTGAATCATCAAATTCTGTCGTATTAACATTAATTCCCATGCCGATAACCACATAATGTATGTAATCCATCTCAGCACTCATCTCTGTTAATATTCCACATACCTTCTTCTTATTAAGAACTATATCATTAGGCCACTTTATACGGCACTCTGCATCATGTCCGTCCTCTGTAAGAACCTTGTGGATTGCCTCCTGCACAGCCATGGCTGCCACTATTGTAAGCATTGACGCATTGACTGGTGCAATATCCGGTCTTAAAAGAAGTGACATCCATATCCCACTTCCTGCAGGAGAAACCCAATTCCTGCCGCGTCTGCCCCGACCACCTGTCTGGCTCTCTGTTATATAAAGTGTTCCATCAGCTGCATTATCTCTCTCTGCCGCTCTCTTAGCTTCATTGTTGGTAGAATCTGTCTCGTCATAATATACTACTTCGCGGATAATCCCTGTCGTATTGCCTGTATCCACACAGGTAAGCTGACTCATTATCTCGCTTGATGTAAGAATATCAGGATACTGTGTTATATGATAGCCTTTATTCTGGACTGCCTCTATAACATAGCCTTCTTCTTTTAACTGGTTTATCACCTTCCAGACAGCCGTTCTTGAAACCCCCAGCATATTGCACAGTGCCTGCCCTGACACATATCCATCTGATTTTCTCAAAACATTTAAAATCTTAGTCTTCATACCATTACCCGCCATGCTATTACTGCCATAAGCAGAAGTCCTAACGTAACAACTGTAAGAATAACTCCTGACACCGTTCTGTCACTCATGAAATTCTTAGCTGCTGTAAGTCCGTTAACTAATGCTCCAAGCATGAATTCCACAGCAAATAATATTCCGCTTCCGCTGCGAAGGAAAAGTATAATTATGAATACTACTCCTATTGCAAATGTGAGTGCTATATTGGCATAGTCTATGAGCATCTTGCTCTTTCTGTACGCGCCACTCGTTGTATAATACATAACGCCTCCATAATAAATATCTGGTGAATTACTATTTCATGCTGTGTCGTCCTGATTTTGGACTTTCACATGTCTTTCCACTGCTCTAACGTCCAATTCCGCGTGTCAACTTCCCGATTCTGGACTTCCTCGTGCCTATTCACTGTTTTAAAGTCCAATCTGTCATTCTTTCTCGTCACTTTTGGACTTTCACATGTCTTTCCACTGCTCTAACGTCCAATTCCGCGTGTCGGCTTCCCGATTTTGGACTTCCGGCATGACACACGCCACTCTAACGTCCAATTTACTTATAAGCTCCAAGTGTAGCTGCCATTACAGCCTTGATTGTATGCATTCTGTTCTCTGCCTCGTCGAATACAACTGACTGCTCTGACTCAAATACTTCATCAGTAACTTCCATCTCGTCAAGACCGAATTTGTCATGAATCTCTTTACCAATCTTAGTCTTAAGGTCATGGAATGCAGGAAGACAGTGCATAAATATTGCGTCCTTAGAAGCATTGTCCATAACTGCCTTGTTAACCTGATATGGAAGAAGTGCCTTGATTCTTTCAGCCCATACTTCATCAGGCTCGCCCATTGATACCCATACATCTGTGTATAATACATCTGCGTCCTTAGTTCCTGCCTTAACATCTTCTGTAAGTGTTACAGAACCACCGCTTATCTTTGCCCATTCCTCACACTGTGCAACAAGTTCCTTGTCTGGGAAATATTCCTTAGCTGTGCAGGCTGTATAATGAAGTCCTAACTTAGCGCAGACAATCATAAGTGAATTACCCATGTTGTATCTTGCATCACCCATGTATACAAACTTAACGCCCTTTAATCTGCCAAGTTTTTCCTTGATTGTAAGCATATCTGCGAGCATCTGTGTTGGATGGTATTCGTTAGTAAGTCCGTTCCATACCGGCACGCTTGAATATTTTGCAAGGTCTTCAACTATCTCCTGACCGAATCCTCTGTATTCGATTCCTTCAAACATTGTGCAGAGAACTCTTGCTGTATCAGCAATGCTCTCCTTCTTTCCAATCTGTGAACCTGTTGGGTCAAGATATGTAACACCCATACCAAGGTCATGTGCTGCCACCTCAAATGAGCAACGTGTTCTTGTACTTGTCTTCTCGAATATAAGTGCAACATTCTTTCCGATAAGTGGCTGTTCTACAATGCCCTTTTTCTTCTTATCCTTAAGCTCTGCTGCTAAGTCTATCAAATATAAAATCTCCTCAGGTGTGTAATCCTTGAGTGTTAAAAAGTCGCGTCCCTTTAAATCCATGACATCCTCCTGTCTGTATGGCAAATTCGCATACATTGAATAATTAATAACTTTGTTCATTCTATCGCAATTATAGTCCTTCGTCAAATGCGTTGTTTAATTTGTGTAGTGGCAAGACGGTCGGTTGTGGGAGATGGCGGAGAGCTTCCGTTAAACTTCCCGGCATAATAATAGGCACTGGGCGTTCCATGCTTCGTCCCCGACCGTTAACGCTGGCAACGCACATCCTTGTGCGCGCCAGCTCACGCGTCCGTCCATGGACGCGTGTACACTCATTCTTTCTACATGCCCAGTACCTTTATTATGCGTTCAGTTTAAAGTCAGCTTTCCGCCATCCCCCACAACCTCCCTTTCTCCACACTTCTCCAAATTCATGGCAGAGTAACTTTCCTCTCCTACACCTCTCCGGACTGGTTCGACTTTCGGCTGCCAGTTTAAAAGGCTGCACAACCACTCTACTTTCCATCAAAATTCATGGGAGGGGCTTTGCCCCGTCCCATGAATATTCCGCATCTGCCACGCCTTCCGTCCGCCAATAAAAAAGGTGGTGTGGCTTTTCTGACTGCAAACTATGCACATAATAAAAGCATTGAGCAAAGTCACTACCTAAGTGTACGCGCGTCCACGGACGGACGCGCGAGCTGTCTCGTGCATGGATGCACGTTGACAGCGTAACGAGAACTTAAACAGCCTTCCACGCTCAATGCTTATTATTATGTAGCGTAGTTTGTACGGAAGAAAACCACACCACCTTTTTTATCCCTTAATGGAATATATGATCTCCAATTATTACAAAATCTGAATAGTTGTTAACATCTACAGTATATAATGCTCTGAATGATGTATAACCACCTATATTATTAACGCCTGATAATGCTTCAAGTGCTGCCTGCATGCATTCTGTGTTTCTCGGACCATTTGCAAGTCTTGCTGCAAATCTGTCTGATGGATTACCAGCGCCATCTGATACACCAGAGAACTGTGATCTCTGATAAACAACACCCGAAACTGTACCTGGATAATGTCCGCTTCGCACTCTGTTAAGAATAACATTTGCAACAGCGAGCTTTCCTGCATATGGCTGATATGCAGCCTCCCAGTCTATGATACATGCCATAAGCCATATATCATCATCTGATACGCTCATAGTTGGGTTATATGTTATATCTGTTCCTGATATTGTATTAGCAATTATCTTCTGTCGTCTTGCTTCCTCTGCTGCAGCAGCCGCTCTTTCAGCTTCTGCCTCTGCCTCAAGTCTTGCTTCTTCTGCAAGTCTTTCAGCCTCTTCTTCTGCTTCAATAGCTTCAATCTCTGCTATTGTATATCCTGCAAGAAGATTATCTGTTCCAATCTGTTCTGCTATAGCCTCTGCTTCTTCTCCAAAACATAAGCACTGTGTCTGTACATAACCTTCGCAGTTTCCTGAACTAACTTTAGTCCATTCCTTTCCGACCATATCAACATCCACAAGTGTGTTAGTATATAATCTTCCAACAACCTGTGCTGTCTCTTCGTCAGAAGTGTCATAAACATCAAGATAAGGATCAGTAATTGCTACTGCCTTGTTCTTGTATGTTCCTGTTTCTTCATACCCAGTCACAAGAACCTCTTCTGTATTAGCTGAATAAGATGCAACCTTAATTCCCGTGTCAGTATTCTGTGTTTTCTCATAGGTAGTTGCCACTGCTGGAAGAACCGGTGTCATAAACAACACAATTGCAGCTCCCACATAGCAAGCAGCTTTGCTACTTCTAAGTTTCATATTATACTTCCCTTTCCGGCGGCTTATTTAGCTTCGCCTATAAATTGTTACAGAAATGTTACAATTTATTACGGAAATATAATAGCAAAGTTACAGTAATTTGTCAAATATGTTAAAACCCGCTCTATGAGCGGGTTTGCGGGTTTGTTTATTAAATTCATTTTGCAAAATATAGTATATGACCATATATATAGTTGGTTATCTACACGCTTCTCTGTCTGACAGCTTCGTATGTAAGAATTGTACATGCTATTGCCGCGTTAAGAGATTCAACCTCTCCCTGCATCGGAATTCTTATAAGTGTATCTGCCTGCTTAGTGATATCCTCTGTAAGTCCATTCCCCTCATTGCCTATTAGAAATGCGGTTCCTTCCCTGTAATCTTCACCAAGATATGTATTCTTTCCGTCAAGATGTGCAGCATATACCTTAATTCCGGCATTCTGACACTGTGAAACTGCATCGCTAAAATCCTGCACATATACAAATGGCACTCTGAATATAGAACCCATTGTTGACCTTATTGTCTTAGGATTATATATATCCACAGTATTAGAACTCATAACAACTCCGGTAACACCTGCACCTTCACCCATCCTTAATATAGTTCCCAGATTACCCGGATCCTGAAGATTCTCAACAAGAATCAGCAACGGATTGTCGGTAAGCATATCTGAAATACTGCTGTCATTCATTCTTACAACCGCCATAATCCCCTGTGGTGTCTGTGTCTGTGACATTCTGTCAAATACATTATCGGCGACAATCTCAATACTGTCAGAAGAAATCCCCTGCTTCTTAACCAGCTCATGCACATACTCAGGATTGTTACCATGAAATCTTTCAGACATATATATCTTCACCAGCAAATCTGCTGGCACCTCAGATACCATGCGGACTCCCTCTACAACATATTCTTTATTCTTCTTTCTTTCCCTGGCCTTAGAAAGCAATGATATAACATGCTTTACCTGTGAACTGCTCGTACTGGTTATCATTATGAGGTTACCTTTCTGCCATGCATTACTTAGAAAGTAACGCACTTATATTAAATTCATAATCATTAATATCCTTAGTCATGGCAAGTGCTTCATCAATATCATAATCAACAAACTTACCATCCTTGTATGCTACAAGTCTGTTACTCTTTCCTTCAGCAAGAAGATCAACAGCATAAGCACCCATAATAGACGCATACATTCTGTCCTTACATGTTGGTGAACCACCACGCTGCATGTATCCTAAAATAGTAGCTCTTGTCTCAATACCTGTTGCAGCTTCAATTCTTCTTGCCATTCCTGTAGAATGTCCGATACCTTCAGCATTAATAATAAGATGGTGTTTCTTGCCCTTCTTTCTTCCTTCTATAATATGATTAATAAGAGTCTGCTCATCATTATCATATCTTTCAGGAAGAAGGATATCCTCTGCACCATTGGCAATACCACACCACAATGCTATATATCCTGCATTTCTTCCCATAACCTCGATAATACTGCATCTTTCGTGTGATGTAGATGTATCTCTTATCTTATCAATAGCTTCCATTGCTGTATTAACAGCAGTATCAAATCCAATAGTATAATCTGTACATGCAATATCAAGATCAATTGTTCCCGGAAGTCCGATAGTATTAATTCCCTGTGCTGCAAGCTTCTGTGCACCTCTGAAAGAACCATCTCCACCGATTACAACTATACCGTCAATTCCATGCTTTCTGCATACTTCAGCACCTCTCTTCTGACCTTCTTCAGTCATGAATTCCATGCATCGTGCTGTATAGAGGACTGTTCCACCACGCTGGATAATATCAGCAACGCTTCGCTTGTCCATATCAATTATCTCATCATTAAGAAGTCCGTTATAGCCCTTCTGAATACCCTTGACCTTAAGTCCCTTATTCAAAGCAGTTCTTACAACTGCACGGATAGCAGCATTCATGCCTGGAGCATCTCCACCACTTGTTAATACGCCGATTGTTTTAATTTCCTTTGCCATAACTTCCCCTTTCTTATCTCTTAATATTATTTTCTGCTTTATGTTACCACATTATAAAAGAAAAATCTTCTTTTTTTGATAATTTTTTACCAATGTTAATTAAAATTTATGTTGTAGCAACATTTTTCTCACCATATTTACTCTTAAGAATATAAAGCAGGTCTGATGTCACCTTCACGCACTGACTCTGTGGAAGCGCTATTCTCTGTTTTTCTGCCACACAATATATTGTGACTGTGTCTTTACCGTCCGATTCTTTGAAAATATCAGTAAGCTCATCCCTGTGTGTCTCATACTCAGCAAGACTGTCAAACCTGAGCCACAATCTTCTTGGAACACTGTCAAAGCTCACAACACTGTCTGCCGTAAGTCTTGCAGGTTTGTCGGCATCTGCCTGTATTCTTCCCGTAACAAATACTTTGTTGGTCGTATCAAAAAGTCTTTTATATTTTTGATAATTTCTTGCAAACATGATTACCTCAACGCTTCCAACAAAATCTTCTATTGTAAGGTACGCCATCTGCTGGCCTGAACCGGTAGTAATAACCTTAATGTTACTTATAAGGCCACCTATCGTCTGCTTTGAACCGTTCATAAGCTTTGCCTGTCCGGTTTCCTCATCAATAAGAAAATCTGTACTTCTCGCAGAAATATGCTTCTCCCACATACCAGTATATTCATCCAGCGGATGTCCTGTTACATATACACCGAGAACTTCTTTTTCACGTTCAAGCAGATCCTCCTTTTCAAACTCCTGAATATCAGGCACTTTCATTTCAAGGCTCTGTTTATCCTCTTCACTTACGAAATCAAATAGTGACATTTGTCCTGAAATAGCATCTTTATTCTGCTTAACAGCACTATCAATCATTCTCTCATAGACATTCATCATGCCCCGTCTTGTATTACCAAATGTGTCAAATGCACCTGCAAGTATAAGATGTTCCACTGTTCTCTTATTAATTACCCCTGCCATCCTTGTAATAAAATCCTGCATGGAGTGAAAATCGCCATTATTGGTTCTTTCTTCAATAATCGCAGTAATTGTAGGTCTTCCCATACTCTTTACCGCATTAAATCCAAACCTTATGTTCTTACCTTCAACACCGAACTCAGCAACCGATTTATTGACATCAACAGGAAGAATACTAATTCCCATCTCTCTTGCTGCAAGAATATATTCTGCGACCTTACTAGTTTTATCAGTTACACTTGATATCAGCCATGCCATATACTGTACAGGAAAATGTACTTTCAGATATGCTGTCTGGTATGCCACAACCGCATAGCATGCCGCATGTGATTTGTTAAATGCGTATTTTGCAAAATCCATCATCTCATCATATATCTTATTGGCAGTCTCTTCATTTATGCCATTCTTAATACAGCCTGGTACTCCGTTAGCCTCATTACCATATACGAAATTCTGACGTTCCTGCTCCATTACATCAAGCTTTTTCTTAGCCATTGCTCTTCGCACATTATCACTACCGCCCCACGAATATCCGGCAAGATCACGGACAATCTGCATAACCTGCTCCTGATAAACCATACAGCCATATGTCGGTTCTAAGATTGGCTCTAACTGCGGGCATTCATAAGTTATGTTTCCCGCGTTCTCTTTTCCTTTAATATACTGTGGTATGAAATCCATTGGTCCCGGTCTGTAAAGCGATATACCGGCAATTAAATCCTCTAAACAATCCGGTTTTAACTCTTTCATGAAGTTTCTCATTCCGCCACTCTCTAACTGGAATATACCTGCACATTTGCCCTGACTTATACATTCAAATACAGCCTTATCGTTATATGGTATATTATCCACCGAAAATGCAGGGTCAATCTGCTGTTCACATTTTTCAGTCTGCTGGATTACAGTTAAGTTTCTAAGACCCAAAAAGTCAAATTTTAACAGTCCCAGATGCTCCAGAGTAGGACCTTCAAACTGCGTAACCTTAACATTATCTGCTCCAACTGCAACCGGAACATACTCTCCAACATCCTTCTGACTGATAAGAACACCTGATGCATGAACTGAAGCATGCCTTGGCAGTCCTTCAAGTCTCTTTGCTTTATCTATAAGATCTCTCACTGTCTCATCAGCTTCATACAATGCCTTAAACTCAGCATTTGGCTTAATGTCCCTGTCTGCGTCACCATTCATTGCACTGTCAATCGTAACACCAACCTTCTGTGGTATCATCTTCGCAATGTTATCAACCATCGCATATGGAAGATCCATAACCCTTCCGACATCTTTAATAACGGCTCTTGCTGCCATAGTTCCAAATGTGATTATCTGGCACACACATTCTTTACCATATTTTTCTATAACATAATCAATAACCTTCTGTCTGCCTTCTGGTGCAAAGTCCACGTCAATATCGGGCATGGACACACGCTCAGGATTCAGAAATCGTTCGAATACAAGATTGTATTTAACAGGGTCAAGTGTTGTTATTCCAAGACAGTATGACACAAGACTTCCCGCCGCTGAGCCTCGTCCGGGTCCAACTGGAATATCATGTGTCTTAGCATAATTAATGTAATCCCACACAATCAAAAAATAATCAACATATCCCATTGAATAGATAACTGACAGCTCATAAGAAAGTCTCTGGAATATATCATTCGAATCCTCTGCCTTCTTTATAACAACATCTTTTCTGTCTGCAACTATTGATGCTTTTGCCTGCTCTATAATATCTTCAATGCATACATCTGCGGTCTTGTCCGGATATCTCTCCTTTAACCCCTCATAGCATAAAGCATTAAGATAAACCCATGAATTCTTTCCATATTCTTCTGGCACATCAAACGCTGGCAGCTTTGTAACTCCGAATTCTATCTCAACATTACATCTTTCTGCTATCTTATGAGTGTTCTCAACTGCTTCCGGTGCGTATTTGAACAATTCCGCCATCTCTTCCTCTGACTTTAAATAGAACTGTCCGCCCTCATATCGCATCCTGTTTTCATCAGAAAGCTTCTTACCTGTCTGTATACATAATAATATATCATGTGCATCTACATCATCTGCATAAGTATAATGAACATCATTCGTACATACCAGTTCAATTCCGGTCTCATTATGCATACGCATAAGCTGTGGATTGACATAGTGCTGTTCTGCTATTCCATGATCCTGCAATTCAAGAAAGAAATTTCCCTTTCCGAATATATCCTGAAGTTCAAGGGCAGCATCTCTGGCCGTCTCATACATGCCTCTTGACAGATATCTCTGCACCTCACCTGCAAGGCACGCACTCGTAGCAATAATTCCCTCGTGATATTCCCTTAACACTTCCTTGTCTACTCTCGGCTTATAGTAAAAGCCTTCTGTAAACCCCTTTGAGACTATCTTCATAAGATTCTGATATCCGGTGTTATTCTCTGCCAGCAATACAAGGTGATTATATTTATCCTCGCTCTGTCCTGCACCTTTATCAAACCTTGACCCCGGAGCTACATACACCTCACAGCCAAGAACAGGCTTGATTCCTGCCTTCTTAGCCGCCTCGTAAAATTCAATAACACCATACATCACACCATGGTCAGTTATTGCAAGGCTGTCCATGCCAAGTTCCTTTGCCCGTTTAGTAATCTCTTTTATCTTACTGGAGCCATCCAGCAATGAATATTCAGTATGCACATGCAAATGTGTAAAACTCATAACAACTCCTCCCTATGTCAAAAAATATAACATATTTTCGTTTATTAATCAGCAATTTTATGATATTCTATATTTAATTATTAATGTAAGGGAGTTGTATTATGTTAATATCTGATATTCCCGTAGGCGGGTCAATTTCAATTGAAATATCCATAGATAATGTCAGCTACGAGATGCCTTCCTCTGTTGTTGCATCCAAGAATGGCTACATTCTCATAGCGCCTTTTACATCAAAAGGTGCTGTAATAGATTTTTCTTCTTATAAGGATATTTTATTTAATCTTTATACCATAGACCCAGCAACAAAGAACCGTGTAGTCTGGAAGAATATTAACATAGAAACTATCTCTTATAAATCAACCAGTTTCGCATCTGCTTACTACAAAATCTCGACCAATGTTTTTGCCAGCATTGCCTCTGAATGCGACAGAAGATTTAATCAGCGCATTTCAACCGGGGCTTCGGGACATATCTCATCAGATACCACAGAAGCTGATATTCCAGTAACGTTAATTGATGTCAGTGATAAAGGACTTTCATTTTCAACCAGCAACGAACTATTATATAACTATAATAATACATATATAACATTTTCAGATCAGGCAAACGGAAAGCAGTTTAACTTTCATTTTAAATGTTTTATCATACGCAGCCAGTTGTATGGCGAACGCTACATTTATGGATGTATTATCCCAACTCCGTCCCGCGAATATCTTACATATGTTTTTCTTAAAAAAATTGAATCCAGAATCAGTTCTGCTAAGGAACAGTCTAAACAGACCTCTCTTAAAGATGCTGCTGACGTTGCTTCACAATCTATTGAAAGCACTTCGTCAGGATATCATTCACACATATCTGAAAAGAATAAGCGTTGATATAAGGGGCATATCACAATGTGATATGCCCCTTTATTATTAATCATCTTCTTTTTCTTTAGCTGTATCATCAGATTCATTATCGTCTGAATGACTGCCAATATTCTTCCATATATCGCTTTCCGGCTCACCACTAACTGTCGATGAATAGCTTCCATCTTCATTAAATGTTACGCTTTCTGCCACTTTCTCTGATGTTGAGAATAATGAAGTATCAACCGGTTCAGGTATTCCCTTTGCCTCTCTGAATATCTTCATGAATTCCTTGCCTGTGATAGTCTCATGGTCATACAGATATCTTGCAAGCTGATTCATTACATCTCTGTTATCTCTTATAATCTGCTTAGCTTCCTCATAACATGAAGCGATAAGCTTCTTTACCTCGTCATCGACCTCTGCCTCAGTTGCCTGTGCACAGTTCATAGATGCTCTTCCGCTAAGATACTCATCTTCGACTGTTGATAATGCAACAAGTCCGAATCTGTCTGACATACCATATCTTGTAATCATTGTCTTGGCAAGGTTAGTTGCCTTCTTGATATCATCATAAGCACCATTAGTAACTGAACCAAATACAACTTCTTCTGCAGCACGGCCACCAACAAGTGATATAAGGTCTGTCATAAGTTCATCCTTAGTCTCAAGATGCTTCTCTTCCTCTGGGAAGTTAAGCACATAACCAAGCGAACCGTTAGTATGAGGTATAATAGTAATCTTCTGGACCGGATCAGAATTATTCTTGATAGCTCTTATAAGGGCATGTCCAATCTCATGGTAAGCAACAACCTGCTTTTCCTTCTTGCTAAGAACTCTTTCCTTCTTCTCCTTACCTGCTACAACTGTATCAAAAGCACCAAGAAGATCCTTCTGTGTAACAACATTTCTTCCATTCTTAACTGCCGCAATAGCTGCTTCATTAATGATATTAGCAAGGTCTGAACCTACAAGACCGCTTGTTGCCATCGCAATCTCATCAAAATCGACTGTATCGTCCATAAGTACATCCTTAGAATGTACCTTAAGAGTCTCAATTCTTCCCTTCTTATCAGGTCTGTCAACGGTAATTCTTCTGTCGAGACGACCTGGTCTAAGTAAAGCCTTATCAAGTACCTCCGGTCTGTTAGTTGCTGCAAGAATGAATATTCCCTTAGAAGAATCAAAACCATCCATCTCTGCAAGTAACTGGTTCAATGTCTGCTCACGCTCGTCATTGCCACCGCCATACTTGGAATCTCTGCTCTTACCAATAGCATCAATCTCATCAATAAATATAATACATGGAGCCTGCTTAGTTGCTTCCTTGAACAAATCTCTTACTCGTGATGCACCAACGCCAACGAACATCTCTACAAAATCAGAACCTGCAAGTGAGAAGAAAGGTACATCTGCCTCACCGGCTACAGCCTTGGCAAGAAGCGTCTTACCTGTTCCAGGAGGTCCTACTAAAAGTGCACCCTTAGGAAGCTTTGCACCAATCTTGGCATATTTCTCAGGGTAATGTAAGAAATCAACAATCTCTGTAAGTGATTCCTTAGCTTCATCCTGACCTGCAACATCCTTGAATGTAACACCTGTCTTTTTCTGGACATATACTTTGGCGTTGCTCTTTCCAACGCCCATTCCGCCCATCATTCCACCATTCTTAGCAATTCTTCTATATACAAATGCAAAGATTATATATATGAATAAAAATGGCAGTACATATGCTAGCAGAAATTCTACGATTGAAGAACTTGAATCCGGAATATATCCTTCAAACTCAATTCCTTTTCTCTTAAGAAGCGGTACAAGAGTATCATCATTAACATATCCTGTATAATATGTGTATGAAACTCCTGCTATGCCAGACTGTTTCTCCTCTTCAACTGGTGTAATAAGGATTCTGTCCTGCTCTAATGCTACTTTCTTTACCTTATCTTCATCAATCATCTGCATGAACTGGTCGTAGCTTATCTCCTTGTATGTCGCATTCCTAAACATATTGCTAAGAAGCGTAAGCCCTATAAATGTTACAACTGCCGCTATAATAATGAATATTATAAGGTTAACATTCTTTGGCTTCTTATTATTATTGTTGTTATTACGATTATTGTTGCGGTTATCGTTATTATTATAACCATTGTCATAACCGTTGTTGTTATAATTATCCATACTCTTCTCCTGATATGATACTGTACTTATCTTAAGCATTTCCAAATAAGTCTGTTTTCATTATAAAGAAGGAAAAAATATAAATCAACCAAAATCTAAGTGTTTAATAAGATGTTTATATTTACTTTATATTCTTAGTTTTTTTCTTTAAACTATGGAAATTTATAATACAGGGCTGTATAATATTGCATATTTTTTTGATTACACATTCAGATTGGAGGAAAAGATGGCTGTTAAATATGTATTTGTAACAGGTGGTGTTGTTTCCGGTTTAGGAAAAGGTATCACTGCCGCATCTTTAGGCAGACTGCTTAAAGCCCGTGGTTTTTCTGTAACCATGCAGAAGTTTGACCCTTATATTAATATTGATCCAGGTACTATGAACCCTATCCAGCACGGAGAAGTTTTCGTAACTGACGATGGTGCTGAGACAGACCTTGACCTTGGTCACTATGAAAGATTTATTGATGAAAGCCTTAATAAGAATTCTAATGTAACTACAGGTAAAGTATACTGGTCTGTATTACAGAAGGAACGACGTGGAGATTTCGGTGGAGGCACAGTCCAGGTAATCCCTCATATTACTAATGAAATAAAGAGCCGTTTTTTCAGAGATTATTCAACTGATGAAACTAAGATTGCAATTATAGAAGTAGGTGGTACTGTCGGAGATATCGAAAGTCAGCCTTTCCTTGAAGCAATCAGACAATTCCAGCATGAAGTCGGACATGAGAACGCAATTCTTATTCATGTAACACTTATTCCTTATCTTAAAGCATCTGGTGAGATGAAGACTAAGCCAACTCAGGCAAGTGTTAAGGAACTTCAGGGAATGGGAATCCGTCCTGATATTCTTGTATGCCGTACAGAGCATCCTCTCGAGGCAGGTATAAAGGACAAGATAGCACTTTTCTGTAATGTACCTAAGTCTCATGTACTTCAGAACTTAGATGTTGAGATTCTTTATGATGCACCTCTTGCGATGGAAGAAGAACATCTTGCACAGGTAGCATGTGAATGTTTACACCTTGACTGTCCAGAACCAGACCTTGATGAATGGAGAGCAATGTGCAAGGCCTGGAAGAATCCTACTAAGAAGGTAACTGTTGCATTAGTTGGTAAATATATCCAGCTTCATGATGCTTATATCAGTGTTGTAGAAGCATTAAAGCATGGGGGTGTATATAATTCATGTGATGTAACTATCAAATGGATTGATTCAGAAACTGTAACTCCTGAAACTGCTGATGAGCTTCTCTCTGACGTATCTGGCATATTAGTTCCAGGTGGATTCGGTGACAGAGGTACAGAAGGAAAGATTGAAGCTATCCGTTATGCCAGAGAACATAATATTCCATTCTTAGGATTGTGCCTGGGAATGCAGCTTTCAATTGTTGAATTTGCAAGAAATGTTATAGGCTATGACGACGCACACAGTGTTGAACTTAATCCTAACACAACTCACCCTGTTATACATCTTATGCCAGACCAGGAAGGCATTGATGATATCGGCGGTACATTAAGACTTGGTTCTTATCCTTGTGTACTTGATAAAACAAGCAAGGCTTATGAACTCTATGGCGAAGAGCTTATACATGAACGTCACAGACACAGATATGAAGTTAATAATGATTACAGAAAAGTTCTTACTGAGAATGGTATGATGCTTTCAGGAATATCTCCTGACGGAAGAATTGTTGAGATGATAGAATTAAAGAATCACCCATGGTTTATTGCCACACAGGCTCATCCAGAGTTAAAGTCAAGACCTAATCGTCCACATCCATTATTCAGAGGCTTCATAACAGCAGCACTTGAATATCAGAATAAAAACCATTAATTATATTATATATGCATAACAAAAAACATCACCTGACGAATCCGACTTTCGTATCAGGTGATGTTTTTTATTGCTTTTGCTTATAAAATTATTATTTATTAAGACCATTAAGAATCTTCTTAATTCTCTTAACTTCATCGTCTTCTAACTTCTGTGATTCACAAATAGAAGCAACCATATCAACAGCCTTTCCATTGAACCAGAAATCGGCTTCTTCCTTTAAAAGCTGTCTTCTATATTCTTCTTCTGAACGAAGTGGATGAATGAAAGCTGCCTTTCCTTTACGGTATGTATCAACAAATCTCTTGTCCTTCAACTTACCTACGAAAGTAACAACTGTTGTTCTTGCGTAATCCTTACCATAATCGTCTCTTAACTGATCAATAAGTTCTTGTACAGGAATATCCTGTGGTGCTTCCCATATAAGCTTCATAATTAATGCTTCACATGGACTTAATTCATTAAAATGATTTCTGCTCATAAACCCTCCTTAGGCTCTTCCATAGATATACATATTCTATATTATACTGCCATTATTAATATTTTTCAACTGTATAATGAATAGTCGGATATGGATTTCACAATTGTATTACCGATAAACTGAATCCATCAAATTCCTTTTCTACAATAGTGAAATTCTGGGGAAGTCCGCACATATATGCTTTCATTTTCCCTTTCTCTAATCTATAAACTATTTTGTCCAAAATGTCAAGCACACCTTGACCTGTAGCCTTGCCATAAGCCTCTTTTAATGTCCATATTCTGAAGAATCTTTGATCACTATCGCACTCTTTAATCCATTCTGCTTCAGATATGTCAAAGAAGCGTTTTGCCAGATTCTGTCTACCTTTGCGGGCTTTTTCAATATCAATTCCTACCGGTCTGTCGCCTATCACGCACGCTACATAATTAGACGAATGTGAAATATTGAAAAAAATTTCACGATTTGACAAAAAATAAGGTTTTCCTTGCGAATTATATACTATTTCATAATCAAAGTACGGATTATTCGCTTCAATCAAAGAAATAATATCCACCTTCTCATATAGATTTTCATCTGTTTTATAATCTATTTCTCCTGTTTTTATAGACCATTTTCCTACCGCATAATTAAGAAGTAGGCCTGCCGTCACGGTTTGCAGCTTATTTTCACGCATTTTCATCTTATCAGCCTTAGTTTTCCTGTATTCCGGAATAAGCGAATAGGCCTTTTCATATAACTTTTCATCAGTTAATGAATCTGTCGTTGTCACAAATATCATCATAATCATTCACCATCTATACACTTATTGTCTGTGCATCTGCCATATAACGCTTTGAGAACACAAATACTATATCACCTGATTTAATCAAGGTATCACCATTAGGAACTATTGCATTATCACCGCGTCTTATCATAACTATAAGTGTATGCCTTGATATATCAAGTTCTTTTATCTTGTGTCCAACCCACGGATGATGTTCACGCAGTTCCACCTGTTTTAGGTTTACATCCACATTAACATCACAGTCTCTTGCTCCGATTACAACACAATCTCCCTCAAAAAGCTTCATATCTCCCTTTGGCATAAGTGTCTCACCATTTCTTAACACTGCTGCAAGAATAAGTCCTCTCGGAAGACTAAGCTCGCATACCTTCTTTTCATTCCAGTTGTGGTCCTTAGTTATAATAAGCTTAATAAACTTAAGTTCCTTCTCCATAAGGTAATCTGTAGACTTCTTAATAAGGCTGTACTGCTCAACGAAACCTGCAGATAAGATACCTGTTGGAATAGCGACCATTCCGACGCCAAGAAATGTAATGATAATACTAAACATTTTTCCAAGCACTGTCACAGGATAGATATCGCCGTAACCTACTGTAAGAAGTGTTGATACCGACCACCATATTCCTGAAAATGCATTCTTAAACACTTCCGGCTGTGCCTCATGCTCTAAACTGTACATGCACAGTGATGATGCTATGATAAGCATCACAATGATGAATACAGAGGATAATATCTGGTCCCTTTTTCGCCTTATTACCTCTGTTATAACATTTAACGCATCATAATATGAATTGACACGGAATATCCTTAGGATTCTTATAACCCTGAACATACGGAAAGCAACTGCTCCTGCCGGGAAGAATACAGGCAGATAATTTGGCAGGAACGATAAAAGGTCAACAATACCGCTTCCTGAGAAGATGTATTTTATTCTCGCAATACCTGTACATTTATTAGGATACAGATATTCTGCTGTCCATACACGCAGTATGTATTCAATTGTAAAGCCGATAACTGTAATCCACTCTATAACATCTAACACCGGCTGGTACGGAATTGACTGTTCAAATGTATCAAATATCGCAATGAACAGGTTGATTATAATTGCAGCAGTTATCGCAATATCAAATGTACGGCTTGCAACATCGCCCGCATAGCCAATCTGGATAATGTCAAATATACGTTTTTTCTTATTATTCACCGTATCCCATCCTCCTACTTAAGCATATACCACGGAAGCAGCAATGCTCTTATATATTTTGCAAATGGCACATATGCCGTTATATTAATAAATACCGGACATAATATAAGACACGCTATAAGAAGCACCGGTATTATTGAAATCATTGCATTGGCTCTCCTTACAGGTATTGCCACAAGCCATGCAAATAAAGTAACTGCTATTACATACACAGCCATATGAAGTATATCTGCTGCCCCCTTAAGTTGTCCTGCCACCGCAAGTGTTAACATTGCTGATACTGCAAAAAGTACACATGATATGAATGCATACAACGGCTTTCCTGCCACACGGTACATACGAGGCAGTGTTATAAATGTTCCGGAATTCTTATCAAGATAATATTCCACGATTCCAAAAAGTCCGCCTATATATACAAGAATTATAAGTAATGCCCTTAACGGAAACTCTCCTGTCTTATCTTCAAGCTGTGTCCCATTATCCTGTACACCATCTAGCACCTTAAAATCAATTCTGAATGTGTCATCTCCGGATATGTATTCCTCGTACACTTTTCTTATCTCTTCCTCTGCCTTTTCTGCATGCTTTTTAAATATGTCTACAGAATTAACATAATTAACTGCAACCTCCGGCGAGTACGCCTTAAACATAGCAGAAAAGAATATCTCATCAGTCATTGAACTGACAAAATCTGACCTGCATATAATAAGCTCTATAATATCTCTGTAGCTGCCACTGTCAAGCTTATCCTTAAGCCCTGTACCAACTACGTAGCCACACTCTGTTCTTTTATTCATTATATCCTGTTCAAGCTTTTCCTGCGATTCTGCTTCATAGAATTGAACTGAATAATCGCCATTCATAAGATAATCTCTTGTCATTATGGCAATTTTATCGTCATCTTCAAGCACTATTCCAACCCTTACAGCCCCCGCCTCCTTAAGAGACGCTGTATGCGTAATTATTAACGCTGCAACAGGCATTGCAATAAGCACCACGACAATCACAGGATTCTTTAACTGCCTTTTAACGAGCAGATACAGCCAGTATAACAATCTCTTCATTATCTGTCTCTCCTTATCTTAACCGCCAATGCCCCTGCCGCCTGAAATATAATTATCCACAAAACATTTGTAATAATGGTACTGATATCCACAGTTCCCTTGATTATCTGACCTGCAAGTGTGAATAATCCGTTAGTCGGAAGATACATTCCTATAGTTCTCACACCCGACGCAAGAAATGCTGATGAAACAATACATCCGGATGCATACATGCACACCATTCCAAGGACAGATACTGTGATTACAGAATACACGGTGTCGTCTACAACTGAGAATATGCAGTTTATAAATGAAAGTGCTGCATACACAAGCACCACAATTCCCAGTGTGGAAGCAATGAATTCTCCAACTGTCGAAACCGCCAGAACACCTGATATTGCAGGAATCCCCAGCCTCATTACATTAATTATAAAAAAAAGCACTTCAAATATCATTATATACACAATGCCAACTCCGGTGGTTCTTGCAATTCCTGTATCTAATGCTGATATTCCCGCACCTTTAAAACTCTTTGCAAGCGTTCTGCTATCACCCTTCATATTACCGGCGCATGTTATTGCGCTAAGTAAAAGCAGCATTACAATTGCTGTACACACATAAAACTGTACTGTACTCAGACCTTCTTTAGCCGATATATCCCTTGTCTTAAAGTATATGCTTCTGTTAAGCGCATATGAAAGATATATGTCATTAAGCTTATTCTCATGTGTTCCACGCAGCCCCCTGTAATTCTTAAGCACACCATTGAATAAATCGTCAAATGTATATATCCCCGCTTCTGCAGTTGCAAGGTCAGAGCCTCCTGCCCTCACCATCTCTCGGAATATCATCGAAGTATTATTAACCCCCTCTGACTGACACACAACCTCAACAGGTGTATTCTCGCCCGACATAATATCACTTATCATATTCTCCGGCACAATAATAGCCATAACATAATAATTATTTCTTAAACCATCTATAGCCTGCTGTCTGTCAGTATATTCAAATGTACAGACATTCTTAATTGTGTCTATCTCACTGACATAATTGAATGCCATCTTAATATATCGAAACTCCTTATTATTATCTGCCGAATCAGAGTTTTCTGTATCATCATAATCAGGATACACAACAGCAACCTTCATCCTCATGTCGCTGTCCTGTGCCGTTGCAATGCCTATGCATGTACTTATTGCAATAACAAGCACTGCCGTCACTATCGTACCCAGAATTATCTTCGGTATAGATAAAAATGCGGATTTAATCTGCAATTTTAATAATTCCAGTTTCCTTCTCATCTAATCCCCCAATTAAATCTATCTGTGAATAATCTCTAAAAGCTCATTACCGGTAACCGGATGGTCAAGTTCATTAAGCTTACCATTCTTTAAAAGATACATTCTGTCAGCAAACTTTAATTCACCTTCTTCGTGGCTTGTTATGATGACTGTACCTCCGCTTTTCGTGTAAGCAGACAGATAATTCATAATATCCTGTTTACACACAATATCTAATGAAGCTCCCGGCTCATCTAATATAAGTACGGGTGGATTCTTAGCCAGTGCACAGCATATGCTTAAGCGCTTCTTCATGCCTCCCGACAGCTTATCAACACGTTTGTCAAGATATCCTGACACTCCTAACACAGCAGGAACACCGCCCTGTAAGTCAGCTTCCATATTTCTTCCGGTATCACAGTACCAGAATTTAAGATTATCCCTTACCGACAGCTTCTCCATAAGTGGATTCTCCTGCGGCACAAAACCAATATATTTCTGAAACACCAACGCATCTGCAAATGCATCAATGCCGTCTATCTTAAGACTTCCTCCATCTGCCTTAAGACTTCCTGCAAGTATCTCCAGAAGAGTAGATTTGCCACAGCCGTTGGCACCGACTATGGCAATATACTCTCCGCTGGCAGCATGAAACGAAGCACTGTTAAGCACTGTCGTTTTCCTGCCATATGATTTTCTAATATTCTCCACCTCTATAAACATACATATATCTCCACATTAATTCTGGGCTGCTGTATCAAACTGGCTGTAATACAGCTTGTGATAGAATCCGTTCTTAGCCAGTAATTCTTCATGATTACCCTGCTCTATAATATGTCCGTCTTTCATAACAAGAATAACATCCGCAGACTGGATAGTTGAAAGTCTGTGGGCTACGATAAAGCTTGTTCTTCCCTCCATCAGCTTTGCAAATGCATTCTGTATCTTTATTTCTGTTCTTGTATCAATAGAAGATGTAGCCTCATCAAGAATAAGCATTGGCGGCTTTGCAAGCATAATTCTTGTTATACATAAAAGCTGCTTCTGCCCCTGTGAAAGGCTTCCGCCATCCTCGCCTATAACTGTGTCGAATCCATTAGACATTCTCTTAATGAATCCATATGAATGTGCTGCCTTTGCTGCAGCAATAATCTCTTCCTCTGTAGCATCCGGCTTACCCATAACAATATTCTCTCTTATAGTTCCTGACTTTAGCCATGTCTCCTGAAGAACCATACCAAAGCCCTGTCTTAAAGACTTTCTGGTCATCTGTCTTATATCAGTTCCTGATACGTCAATGCTTCCGCTGTTAACATCATAAAATCTCATAAGAAGATTAATAACTGTTGTTTTTCCACAACCCGTAGGTCCGACAATCGCTATTCTCTGTCCCTTCTTGACATGAAGATTGAAGTTCTCAATAAGCTTCCTGTCAGGTACATAGGAAAAGCATACATCATTAAGATCAACTGTTCCGTCAACCTCTTCAACAATCCTGGCATCTTTAGCATCAGGAATCTCAGACTCTTCTTCAATAAGTTCAAATATTCTGGCTGCACAGGCAAGAGCGTTCTGAAGCTCTGTGACAACGCCTGATATCTCGTTAAAAGGTTTAGTATACTGGTTGGCATAACTTAAAAAGCTTGATAACTGGCCAACTGTGATACCGCCATTGATAGCTGAAAATGCACCAACAATCGCAACGCTCGCATATACAAGGCTGTTTACGAATCTTGTTGAAGGGTTAGTAATAGATGAGAAGAAAATTGCCTTTAAGGAATACTTCTGAAGTCTTTCATTAATCTCATCAAATTTTCTTACCGCCTCATCTTCATAGCCGTAAGCCTTAACTACCTTCTGTCCGCCAATCATTTCATCAATAAGTGCTGTCTGTTCACCTCTTGTCTCAGACTGAAGTTTGAACATGCTGAAGGTCTTTCTGGCAATAAAGCTTGCAACTAAAAATGAAAGTGGCGTGATAACGACAACTGCCAGTGTAATCTTAGCATTGATTGTAATCATGAATATAAGTGTTCCAAGTATAGTCATGACACCTGTAAAGAACTGTGTGAATCCCATAAGCAGACCATCTGCAAACTGGTCAACATCAGCAATTACACGACTCACAATCTCACCATATGAATGTCCGTCAATATATTTTAGTGGAAGAACCTGAATTTTCTCTATAGCCTCATTTCTAATGTCTCTGGTTACTTCATATGTGATTCTGTTGTTACATATGTTCATAAGCCACTGTGAAAGTGCTGTAATTCCAACAAATATTCCGATTCGAATAAGTATATTCACAATCTTTGCAAAATCCACATTATTCACACCGATAATGCAGTCAATTCCACGGCCTACAAGAATTGGTACATAAAGTGTAGTTGCAACAGTTACTGCTGCCATAATAAGCGATAGTATTATAAAAAAGCTGTGCTTCTTAATTCTTTTAAGGAGTTTTACAAATGTTGATTTATTCTTCTTCATTATGCTACACCCCCTTCTGAATCTGCTTTCTTAAACTGTGATTCATATATTTCTTTATAAACCTCACAATTTGCAAGAAGCTCGTCATGTGTTCCCATTCCTGCAACCTGTCCGTCATCTAATACGATAATGAGATCAGCATACATAAGTGATGCCGCTCTCTGTGAAACTATGAACACAGTAGGAGAATTGTTCATTCCCCTTATAGCTTTTCGAAGTGCTGCATCAGTTGCAAAATCAAGCGCTGATGCACTATCATCAAGAATAAGCACATCCGGCTTTCTTACGATTGCTCTTGCAATAGTAAGTCTCTGTCTCTGGCCACCTGAAAGGTTCTTACCTCCCTGCTCTATAACATAATCCAGACGTCCCTGCTTAGAATCTACGAATTCCTTAGACTGTGAAATCTCAAGTGCTTCATCTATCTGCTCATCAGTAGCCCCCTTCTTTCCCATCCACATATTCTCTCTTATAGTACCTTTAAAAAGTACTGCTTTCTGCATAACGATACCGACCTTATTTCTTAAAGCCTCAATATCATAATCTTTAACATTTACACCATCAACAAGTACTTCACCCTGTGTAGCATCGTACAGTCTCGGGATAAGATTAACAAGACTTGATTTACCTGAACCGGTGCCGCCGATAACACCGATTGTCTGACCTTTCATAGCCTTGAAATTAATTCCTTCAACTGAAGGTGCACCTGAACCGCTGTAGGTAAGTGAAACATTTTTAAATTCAACGCTCGGTGTCTCTTCTTTAGCATCAACATTCTTAACATCACCATCTGACATTCCTGATTTTACCTCGAATACAGACTCAATTCTGCCTGCACATGCAAGTGCTTTAGTTATTGTAATGATAAGATTAGCAAGCTTGATAAGCTCAACTAATATCTGTGACATATAATTGTAAAGTGCAACAACCTGTCCCTGTGTAAGCGCACCAGCGTTAACTCTTACTCCACCAATCCAGATAAGTGCAATTATTGATACATTTACAACAACATAAGTAAGTGGATTCATAAGTCCTGATATCTTACCAACGAATTTCTGCAATCTGTTAAGGCTTTCGTTATCGTTTTTGAAACGCTTAACCTCATCCTGTTCCTTATTGAATGCTCTGATAACTCTCACACCGGTAAGGTTCTCTCTTGTTATTCCAAGAATCTTATCAAGTCCTGACTGTACATTTTTGTACATAGGTCTTGTTGCAAGCATGATACCGAATACGATAAGTGCAAGTACCGGGATTGCCGCAACGAATACAAGTGCTGCCTTCACATCAATAGTGAACGCCATAATCATCGCACCAAATACGATAAATGGTGAACGAAGGAACAGTCGCAGTACCATGTTAATACCATTCTGTACCTGGTTAATATCACTTGTCATTCTTGTTACAAGTGTCGATGTACCAAGTGTATCCATCTCTGTGAATGAGAATGTCTGGATATGTGCAAATAAACTGTGTCTCATTCCGGTTGCTGCTCCAACTGCAGCCTTGGCGCTGAAATACTGTGCTGTTATGGCACATACAAGTCCTATGATTGCAAGAAGTATAAGCATAAGACACATCTGCATAATGTATCCCTTATCCGCATTAACAATACCCTTATCGATAACTGATGATACTACCAGCGGCACAAACAGCTCAAATATTGCTTCAAGCATCTTAAAAAGCGGTGCCAGAACGCATTCCTTCTTGTAATCCTTAAGGAATCTCATAATCATTTTCATAAGAAAACTTCCTCCGTTAATTCAGTGACACTAAAGCATCCATAAGAAACTCATACGAATAGCATCTCTTAGTGCCAAAATATTCTCTATAAACTTCATAATTGTAATATGAATGTTCAAACTGTCTTGAATACAAATGTGCTATATCAACGCGCATTGTAAAATCAGGCGTACATCCGGACGCATGATTAGCTGCTGCCATAATGTCCACTGCAAGTATGCCTATAACCGCATTCTTTGCTTTAAGAAGGACATCGTAATCATTCACTGCGTCAAGCATGTATCTATACACATAGTACATTGCAAGCTGCTCATATTCATGTGCAAATGCTTCACTTCCCGCATGGTAAGTTTTCATTACCGCTGCAAGCCCAGAATCATCCGCCAGCCCGTCTAGGAACTGTCTTACTCTCGCCACATGAATATTCCAGTCAGGATTGATTACCTCCATTCCTTTAAAGTCATCAAAGAAATGTCTCAATCCCTTTATCAGCCTTTTGCCATGCAGCTTCTCATCCCGGCTTTTTAGTCTGTCAAGCAGCTCCTCTCTGTAATCAGCTCCACAGAACCGCTTTGCAACACCAGCTATAAGCTCGTCCCTTTCAGCATCAAGATGCTTCTGGATACGCTTTGCATAATCAAGATAGAGCATCAGCCTCTCAAATATACTTATATCCCTGTCTGATATTATTCCAAAAGCCACTATTCTTGCCTGCCGAAGATGCATATATGTATATGCATCTATATCATTAGGCTCCGGAGTAAGGCTGTTATCCTCAACCGTATCAAATGTAAGTTCATCTTTATATGAAAACATCAGCTCACCAGCCGTCTTACACGAGGGTGCTATGCCAATCTCTCTTATATTGCCATAATCATTAATAAATCTTGGAAACTCTGCACATGTTTCACACAGCTTATCCTCTCCAAGTTCTATATATAAATCACACAGATTATCATCATTAAGGAAAGGACAGCGTCCTCCTTCTTTCAGTGTAAATGTACATTCTCCGTCCTGTGATGGTACCATTACACTCTTCAGGCGCTTTCCAAAAGCACCTTTAACTGTTTTATAATATTTGTAAGAATTCTTATCAACATCAACATCCCACCCGGCACAGCATGTATCTGTACAGGCTCCTGCAATGCATCGGAAATCTTTATAATAATGTGGTGTCATTACTTTCATTTTATTATCTCCCGCATATAAACCGGCATATTAAGCGCATCTGTTAACTGCGCAAAAATTGTCTGCCACACCTTATTAGTGCAGCAGACACATTTACATGTACATATTATTATAATTACTGTTCTTTTTCTTGTCCACAATATACTTATACACTGTGACACACGCAAGAATAATCATAAGTCCCTCTGCTACCATGTATGTATAGAACAGATATGGCTGTCTTAACGCTGACACAAGAAGTGGTGAACTCATTGCAAAATCATACATTCCAGCATCGCCTATATACTTAGACATAACAACTGTACTCATGATTGTTATATTAGGAAAAGACATATTGCCAAGCACAAGTGCCACAACCAGCACAGCATTGCGTATTAAGAAAAATGTCCTGCTCACCTTAGCTTTACTAAGACAGCTCATAACAATGCCTCCTATTATACATACAAGAAATAAAAGAAACATCATATACATCTCAGAAGCTGCAATTGCAGATACTTCCGTTGCCGCAGTCTCATATCCTGTAAGCAGTGCAAAGAACCCAAATATAGAGCGGCCTCCCATAATACATGCCGCCACAACAAATAATAATAGTAATAAATTCCTTCTGTTTAACTTCCTGTTATCCATAATTCCTCCATTTGTATTATTATCGCAATTCTGGAGGAAGATTTCAAGTAATTTATATGAACTTGCTCCGCCACTTTATTGCCTCATCCCTATACGCAATCGCTGTCTCCATAAGCTCATTGTATTGCGCCTTCGCACTTTCTATTGTTGCCTCAAGCTGCGCAATTACCTGCTCAGACTGCGCCTGTTGCTGCATATATGTATTAAGCTGTATCTCATATTCATGAATTTTTTCTTCATTTTGTTTCAGGCTGCCTGTGTCCTGACACGGTATGAATTTTCCATCTGCCGTAATCTCATAGAAATTATCTACATATAAAAATGCTCTTCCCTGCATTCCAAACACTTCATACATATCAACATTTTCACAATCCACAGGAATATTTAGACTGTCACCTTCTTCCAGTGGGCAGACAGCCCTCAGCGACAGTCTGTCCGTAAGCGGGTTTGTCACCATATAAAACAGCAATAACCTGTCTTTATTTACTACAAGCTGTGGACAGTGCATATCTGGGTTCTCGCTGCTTTTCACACGAAAAAGTGCTTCGTTGTTCATCACATTTTTAACAAGAATATCTCCGTTCTGGTTCTGATATGCATAATATATTGTGTCTCCCAGCACCACATCTGAAAGTCCGTCCAGAAAGTCTGACGCAAGCATTATCGGGCGCTCTATACCGTCTATGTACGCCGTTCTCAAAAATATATATCGTGATATGCTATAGATTATAAGCCGTCTGTCGCTGCCTGCTGTGTATACATTTGCCATAAAAGGACACTCCCGTTTTTACATTATTATATGGTCACGCGAATGTAGATAGAACATATAATGTAGTAAAGAAACGAAGAAGGAAAAGATAATGGCTAAATGTAAATGCAGCAAATGTGGTTCTACCCGCATTGTAAGCAATATTGTGCAGAACATGCCTAATGGCTGCTTTGATGTATGCACGAACCCGATATGCGGTTCACCCGATGAACTCAGTATTCTTGCCCCTCTTATCTATGACGAGATAGGTATTAATCTGTGTACCACATTCGCTGTCGGCACAGATATTTCAACGACTTATCCAACAGCTACCAACGCATCAGTCAGTGTTATAGATATAACCTACACTTATGGTGATGAAAATGTTGAAATCACCCAGATAGCCGGAAGGCCTAACTGCTACTCTGTGAAACTTACCAACCTTACTGTAACATTTGCAGTAACACTTTATGATGAGTCATGCAGGGCATTAGCAACTCTTACCCCAACGGCAGTCTACCTTCCTAACTCAACTACTGCTGCAACTTATGATGAAGACACCAATCCGACATCTGTGACCCTTGAAATATTCGCTCCTTACGGAGTTTCCTACAACTCAAATAACGCAACTCCACCTGTTTATACGCCTGCACTTAACAGTATAGGTTTCTTATCATCTGACAATATTGTAACCCAGGGACTCAACCTCTATGCAATACCTAAGCTTTTAGGTCTTGATATTACAGATGACGAGGTTACTGTAGGTCTCACTCTCATCTTACAGAGCCTTTACTTCTGTGGATACCGCGTAACAAGTGCCGGCAGAATCTCAACGCCTAAGGGCAGCATTGTTTCCGGTGAAGAATCAGACTGCATCAAGTTCGTTTGCGGCAACCTCTTAGACAGAGCCATCAAACCTCTCGATTTAAGCCCACCTTCATGTGAAGGTAACTTAAAAAAAGACTGCAAGAAGCCTTGCATGAATGACTGCACCGACACTCTTAACACTAACAGCACAGCCTGCCAGAACGCTTGTAACAATAGCAATAGCAGCCAGACTTCCTCTGGTGCTTGCGCCGGATCTTGCAATAACATATGCAGCAAGACTAACTGATAACTTCAATCTGTGGGAACAGACGCCTGCCTGGCGGCTGTTTCCATGTACATATTTTCTCCTTTTGGACTTCTGCGCGCCTTTCCTTCGCTTCAACGTCCAATCCGCCACGCAACTTCTTCCCTTTTGGACTTCCTCCGTGTATTCCACTACTTCAACGTCCAATCCGCCACGCCGCTTCTTCCCTTTTGGACTTCCTCCGTGTATTCCTCTGCTTCAACGTCCAATCCGCCACTCTTTTCTGTTCCTTTTGGACTTCCTCCGTGCATTCCTCTGCTTCAACGTCCAATCCACCACTCAATTTCTTCCCTTTTGGACTTTTGCTTGCCTTTCCACTACTTCGACGTCCAATCCCAATCTATACGCTCACATTTTCTTCCATCGCAAATATTTTAATTGCTAATTTCCCTACTATGTGTGTATAATTAATGAAATATATTATATTGAACTGTTGTATACACAGTCGTAAAGTGAATATATTTAGCTGTGGATGCTCTCTGGAGCAGCCACAGCTAAATATATTCGCTTTGCAGCGTCCGTATACACCACAGTTCGCATGGAAAGGAGTTACTAATGAATTTTAAAAAGTACAGGTCGAGATTCCTTTTGGTTTTTGCGGCCCTCACTCTCTTGTTCTCTTCTGTTCTTCTTACTTCATGTCAGGGCAAGAAGATTAAGAACACAGTATTTTCTGTAGATGATCTTGCAGGCAAGACTATTGGTGTTCAGTTAGGAACAACTGGTGATACTCTCGTAAGTGATTACGAAACTGACGGTTCAGGCACAACCGTATCAAGATACAACAAAGGTTCTGATGCTATACAGGCTTTAAAGCAGGGTAAAGCTGATGCTGTTGTTATTGATGAACAGCCTGCCTTAGCATTTGTTAAAGCTAATCCAGACCTTACAATTCTCGAAGAAGAATTTGCAAATGAGGATTATGCAATCTGTGTTGCAAAGGGCAGTTCCCTTACTGCAAAGCTCAATGAGGCTATTGAAGTACTTATGGCAGATGGAACTATCCAGAAGCTTATTGACGATTATGTTGGCGATAATGCTACATTTTCAGGTTACAAGTCTCCGGAAGGTGTAAGCCGTACTAATGGAACTCTTGTTATGGCTACAAATGCTTACTTCAAGCCATACGAGTACTATGAAGGCGGCTCTATTATCGGTATTGACGCTGATATTGCACAGGCTATTGCTGATTACCTCGGCATGAATTTAAAGATTGAGGATATGGAATTCGATTCAATTATTACTGCTGTATCTTCTGGTAAAGCCGATTTTGGTATGGCTGGTATAACAGTTACAGATGAGCGTAAGAAAAATATCGATTTCACAACTACTTATACAACTTCTAAGCAGGTTATTATTGTCCGTGACGACAATGCTTCTGCATCAGGCATGAGTTTTGCTGAGAAGTTCAAGACAGACTTCATTAAAGAAGCAAGATACACTTATCTTCTAAAGGGTCTGCTAAACACAGTAATTATTGCATTCTTTGCAGCACTTATGGGTGTTGTTATTGGTTTCCTTATTGCAGTTGTCCGTTCTAACCATGATAAGACAGGACACATGAAGATTCTTAACTTCATTTGCAACATTTATCTTACTGTAATCAGAGGAACACCAACTATGGTACAGCTGCTTATTATCTATTATGTAATATTCAGCTCTGTACATATTGACAAGCTTATTGTTGCAATACTTGCATTTGGTATCAACTCAGGTGCTTATGTTGCCGAAATATTCCGTTCAGGTATTATGTCTATTGATAACGGACAGTTTGAAGCCGCACGAAGCCTTGGTCTTTCTTATAAAACAACTATGATAAGTGTTATTCTTCCTCAGGCATTCAAGAATGTTCTCCCAGCACTTGCTAATGAGTTCATTGTTCTGTTAAAGGAAACATCTATCAGCGGTTATATCGGTCTTAACGACCTTACAAGAGGCGGCGATATTATCCGAAGCATAACTTATGATCCAATGCTTCCACTTATTGGTGTTGCCATCATCTACCTTGTAATGGTTATGGGACTTTCACAGCTTGTTAAGAAACTTGAGAGGAGGTTAAGAAACAATGAGCGATAATACTAACGAAATCATACTTGAAGTTAAGGATTTGAAGAAATCTTTTGGCGACCATGTTGTATTAGAATCAATCAATACAACAGTCCGCAAAGGAGAGGTTATTGCAATTATCGGACCATCTGGCTGCGGTAAATCAACATTTTTACGTTCACTTAACCTTCTTGAAACTCCTACAGAAGGTCATGTATTATTCCATGAGCAGGATCTTACAGATAAGAGTGTAAATGTGGATGAATTAAGAGAGAAGATTGGAATGGTGTTCCAGCATTTTAACCTTTTCCCTAATATGACTATAAGAAGAAACATAACTCTTGCTCCTACTAAGCTTGGACTTATGAGCAAGGAAGAAGCTGATAAGAAAGCTGATGAGCTTCTTGCAAGAGTGGGACTTTCTGACAAAGCCGATGCTTATCCTAACCAGTTAAGTGGTGGTCAGAAGCAGCGAGTTGCTATTGCAAGAGCACTTGCAATGAATCCTGAGATAATGCTTTTCGACGAGCCGACATCCGCACTTGATCCTGAAATGGTTGGTGAGGTTCTCGCAATCATGAAGGAACTTGCTGCATCAGGAATGACAATGATTGTCGTAACTCATGAGATGGGATTTGCAAAAGAAGTTGCCAACAGATGCATGTTCTTCTATGATGGAGTCATCAATGAAGAGGGGGCTCCTGAAGAGTTCTTTGGCAATCCTCAGAGTGAGAGATTGAAGGATTTCTTGTCGAAGGTGCTTTAATTAGTACAAAGGTGGGCATTGAGATAGGGAGATGTTATACAAGACCTCATGGATGCCTGCACCTAGTGTAAGTAAATGCCGTCATATACAATGTCTTTTAGCTGTGTAAAAATCAAACGCGCTTCGCTTGAACGAGATTTTTACACAGCACTTTTTGTATATAACGGCATTAACTTACACACGGTTCGGCATAAATCGGTCTTGCATAACATCTCCCAATCTCAAAGCCACCACCCCGCTACTAAGCAGCCAAAATAATTACAGACATGCCGTACAGTATATATTACATCTCTATTGGTATTCCCATATGTTCATTCCATATTTCTTCTGCATTATCTTCAATAGAATAGTGCATTATAAATTCAGGAGAAGTTTTTAACATTTTATTTATAGTTGATTTCGCAATTATATGCTGTGCCTGAAGTTCAGATAAATTATGTTCTTTAACCAAATATTCTGTTAAATACAATTTATACATTTCTACAGATAATTTTTTCATCTACAACATCTCCTCTCTTTTTCTTTTATTATAACACATTCTGTCAATTGTAAACATTTTAAACTGTTGTGAGTGTGAAAGGAAATTTGTCTGGTAATATAATTATATAGCATATTATCAATATCATTCACATTTATTTTCTTATTTAAATTCTTTAGTGTTTGTGCAAGTATTACGATTTCATTATCTGCAATAGATCCCTGTACTATATCATATTCCTGATTAATGTTATGAAAATGTGAACCTATGGAATTCATATATTCAAAACCATTCCTGTTGTTAATAATAAATTGTGCCCATTTTATATCTAATTTTGTAAAGTTTAAAATATTACAAATTTCTTTTGCCTTTCTTTCATTATATTCAAATACTAACACATATGGTTCAACATATATTTGCTTATATGAATTGGTTTTCTTAGCTTTATTTATTGCTGTATTTTTGGCAAAAGAAAATGATGGAGTTGTATAAAATCCTTGTCCAAAATCAACTTTAGATTTACCTCGTTTAAAATTTATGCCATTTTTTATAATATTCTCAGCACCTGAAGAAATAGTTCCATGATATAATTTCATATTTTATCACCTGCATTTAGTGTTTTATAGTATTATATATCAATATATAATAAATATCAATATGAGATTATATTTATATTATTGAAATACAGTTCAATCAGTAAAAAAATTACTATATGCAAAAAGTTATGAAAAATTTTGTTTAACTCCATCAAAACAAACATATCCACACCCAGAATGCAATGCCGCAGGCGAGCATTCGTCCGGAGGCTGGGCACTCGAAGGAGAAAAAGTCAGCCGTACAGTGTGCTGTGGGAGGGGGTGTCGCTTAAATGTATGTTTATGTTGTGTGCTCGATTTATGACGAGCCGTGTGAATGTTAATAACGCCATCTGCAAAAGGTCTGTGCATGAAATCTCGTTCAAGCGAAGCGCGTTTGATTTCATGCATAGTAATAAACTTTGCAGATGGCGTTATTTACTTTCACTAGGCGAGGAATCCATGAGAGCATGCAATATAAACATACATTTAAGCGACACCACGCCTCTCCCACAGTCACTGTACGGCGTCCGGTCTATCAAGCCTCCTTCGAGTAGTCAACCTTCAGAAGACACAGTCCCTTTGCCGGTGCAGTTGCACCTGCAAGGCTTCTGTTTCTCTCCTCTAAAAGTTGATGCATACTCTCTGGTGTTCTCTTTCCCTGTCCAACTTCAAGAAGTGTACCACTTAATATTCTTACCATATACTGTAGGAATCCGCTTCCATGATATGTAAGATTAAGGAATGAACCCTTTAAAGAAACATCTATTGAATAAATCTCACGGACTGTCGATTTCTTCATCTTGGGATTGCCACAAAATGATGCAAAATCATGTTCTCCAGTAAGTATGTCTGCTGCCCTCTTCATAGCTTCAACGTCCAGCTTACCCTCAATTATATTGACATATTTTCTGTTAAATACAGGCTTTTTATCCCCAACATAACATGTATAGCAGTAAGTTTTCCCCTGCGCATTGTAACGGCTGTGAAATCTGTCAGATGCAACACGGACCTCCTGCACACAGATATCTTCTGGAAGATATCTGTTCATATAATCGCATATCTCATCTTCCTTCATCTTTGTTTCCATATGTGCATTGGCTACCATTCCCTTTGCATGCACTCCGGCATCTGTTCTTCCTGCACCTATAACCTCAACCTCAGTTCCTGTCATGGCAGAAAGCACTGATTCTAACTTTCCCTGAATTGTCATATCTGTAGTTGGCTGATGTTCCCAGCCATAATACCTTGTACCATCATAAGTGATTATCATCTTATAATTCTTCATTCATATCTCCCATTCATTCTTCTGTCCATAAACACTTTTATATCATCTTGCCAGATTCTGCTTCATACCATCGAGAAAATCATATATTTCATCCATAAACACCTTGCCATAGCGCTCATATTTATTCTCACCGACACCGCTTACTGACAGCATTTCTTCCTCATTAAACGGAACTTTAAGACACATATCTATAAGCGTCCTGTCTGAAAATATTACATATGGCGGAACACCTACTGAAACAGCTATCTGTTTTCTTAACTCACGCAGTCTGTTAAACAACATAACACCTCTGTCATTAAGTGCATCCTCCGGTTTCTTTGACTTGGGCGTTGCATATGCTGATTTTGCAGCAGCGGCAGAACGCTTCATTCTGTCTGCCACCATTGCAGCATTCCTTGATACAGGTTCACTGAAACGGTTTCCCGGATACATATAAGCCTCGTCTGCTTCCTGTTCTGCCTCATCAATAACACAGTTAGAACAGTTATGGCAGTTGTATCGTCCACCCTCTGGATTGTCTGGTCTTTCTCCAAAATATTTAAGTATATACTCTCTTAAACAGCCTGTTGTCTTACAGTAATCGACCATTGCATTAAGCCTTCTTTTATCAAGAATCATAAGCCGTGCCTGTTCTTCTGCATCCATATCAGGATTAGGCTCTCTGTGTTCTATGAAAAACTTATTTATCATAATATCCTGTGGGGAATACAACAGTACGCATTCTGAATCCTCTCCATCTCTTCCGGCACGTCCAGCCTCCTGATAATAATTCTCTATGCACTGCGGCATATTATAATGAATTACAAATCTTACATTTGACTTGTCAATTCCCATTCCAAATGCATTAGTTGCAACAACAACTGGCTTGATATCATATATAAATGAATCCTGATTTTCTTTTCTTTCTTCTGCTGAGAGACCCGCATGATACTTAGTCACAGAAAGTCCGTTAGCATTAAGCATGTCATAGACTTTTTCAACATTTTTTCTTGTAGCACAGTATATAATCCCACTATCCTGTCTGTGGCTTACAAGGTAATCAAGTATATATGAATCCTTGTCCTTAATATGCTTGACCTTGAATGTCAGATTGCTTCTGTCAAAACCTGTCGTAAGTATTACAGGTCTTTCGAGTGAAAGAATCTGCAATATATCATCTCTTACTTTGCTTGTCGCTGTAGCTGTAAACGCGCTTATTATAGGACGCCTTGCCAGTTTCTTAACAAAAGTCAATATATTCAGATAACTTGGTCTGAAATCCTGCCCCCACTGTGATATACAGTGAGCTTCATCTACAGTAATCATAGATATCTCTACATGCGTGGCAAAATCAAGAAAGCCCCAGGTTTCCAGCCTTTCAGGTGCAACATATATAATTTTATACCGTCCCTGCTTTGCAAATGCGAGTGCCTTAGCTATCTGATTATCTGTAAGAGAACTGTTAATATAAGCTGCATGTACACCTGCCTGATTAAGTGCTCCAACCTGATCCTTCATTAGCGATATAAGTGGAGATACAACAAGAGTAATGCCGGACATTAACAATGCCGGCACCTGATAACATAATGATTTTCCCGCACCTGTAGGCATAATTCCTAACACATCCTGCCCTGCAAGAATAGCATCAACTAACTTTTCCTGACCCGGACGAAATGAATCATACCCAAAATAATGCTTTAAAATTCCGTATTTATCCATATATCACTCTCTTTTCAATCTTCTCTTACTTTCATACATTCTCTTATCTGCTCTGCTTCTTGTATCTTCAAAGTTCTTATCTGTCTTTATATCATATTCAGCATAACCACATGCAATCTGCACATTAAGGTCTTTGATTCCAAGTTCTTCTTCAGTATACTTTTCAAGTTCCCTTAGCTGCTTTACATGTCTTCCAATATCAAAGCTTTTTTGCTTCTGATTAATTACAGTACAGAATTCATCCCCACCTATACGATAACATTTACCATGTCTGCCAAATATCTCTTTAATAATTCTGGCTGATGCCTGTATATAGGCATCTCCTGCTGCATGCCCCAGATTATCATTACACCACTTAAGGTTATTAAGGTCAAATGTCACTATAGAATACCCTTCATAATCAGAAGTTTCCTGTTCCCACTCTTCAAATGCAAAGCGATTATAAACCCCTGTCATAGTATCAGTTACAGCCATCTCTTTGTAGAAATCTGCCTTCTGGCCTTCTTTAATCTTCTCAAATGCTTCTGATATGCTCTCATAACCAAGCACAATAATAAATATAAGAATACCCAGTTTTCCTATAAGATCTGTCTGCTGCATTCCCTTATAATATGCAATAAGATCAACAATCATAGAAATTCCAAGTGCAGCCGCACCTATAATATTAGACTTTACTTTCCTGTCAAAGCCTTTAACCCATACTCTTTTAATAAGAACTGTACAGAAATATACAAGTGACATAACAAGCATCATATGTATAATGTACACGCTGTTCTTAAACTCCCACACACCTGTCATATGACATACAAGCAGTATTACAGCTGTTGCAGCATATATGGCGCACAAGATATTATTCGCAGCACTTTTCCCTATCTGGAAAAAATTCTTCTCTGCCTGCATAAAAGGAATAGGTATCATCATTAGCAGTACATACCCTATCAGTGAACCTATCTTCCTGTTCTCCACAAGAATTGTTGCAATATCAGTCTCATTAAGAGCCCATGCACCTATAATCATTGCAAATATACCAAAATAAAACAGTGCTTGTGTCTGTGCAATCTTCTTTCTGCAGAAAATCCATAATATAATCATAGCAAATCCAACTATTATTATAAACGAACTAAGTACTGCTGATGGCAGCGATTTCGCAATAAGCTCTTTTATAAGTTTTGTCTCGTCACCATATTCAAATGTTGTTCCTCTTATCTTATGACCAGCATATACATTAGTAAGCCTTACGATTATATCTGTTGTATATGGTGGAATGTTCACAATCGTATAATTAGTTCCAGTGGTTGTTCCATATACAGACCTATGTGCTTTTATATAATATATAAGTCTTCCACCTGCATATACTTCTACTTCCTGATGCCTGCTTACAAATGCCAGTGCATTATTATTTCCTGCACCTGCTCTAATCTTCACATGATATTCAATTGTGTCATCTCCAATATATCTTGTATCCTCTGGTTTAACTACGACACTCGTTCTTTTATCTGCCGGTGTCACCTTATCTACAGTGCTGAATATAAATCCTGAAGCCATAAAAAGCAGAAATCCTAATAAAAATATACAGTAAAAAATCCTGTTAACTAATTTAATTCTTTTCATAAAAAAAGCCTTTCAGCCGTACTATAGTGTTATCCGTAATAAATCTAACCCTATAATACAGTAGAATGGCTTTATTTTCAAATGATTTTTTGTTGTTCTGTATTTTGTACACTATTCGCAAAGTTTTAAAACTGCATAGCACTACAAGTTACTATTATATACTTTTAGCAAGTTCAGTTGGATTCTCTGAAAACTTCAAAGCTACATCCCTTGAAATAACTCTTGTCTTAACAAGATTAGCAAGCGAATAGTTCATTGTGTGCATACCTGTCTGCATATTTGACTGAAGAACGGTCTGGATCTGATTAGTCTTCTTCTCTTTAATAAGATTAGATACTGCTGTATTATTAAGCATAATTTCTGTTGCAGCAATTCGTCCTTCCTGCTCTGCACGAGGTACAAGTGTCTGTGTTACAACTCCGGTTAATACAGATGCAAGCTGTATTATAAGTGCAGACTGTGCCTCAATAGGGCATGCACTGATTATACGCTCAACTGTCTGTGTAGCGCTTCTTGTATGAAGTGTTGATAATACAAGATGTCCTGTTTCAGCAGCTGTAATTGCTGCATTGATAGTCTCATAATCTCTCATCTCTCCCACAAGAATAACATCCGGATCTTCACGAAGTGCTGAACGAAGTGCTGTCGCAAAATCAGGTACATCTCTTCCTACCTGTCTCTGATGTATCATAGATTTCTTAAATCCATATACATACTCTATAGGATCTTCTACTGTTATAATATGTCTTGACATATTGTTGTTAATATAATCAATCATAGCTGCAAGTGTTGTAGACTTACCACTTCCTGTAGGACCTGTTACAAGAATAAGACCAGACCTTTTCTCAACAAGCTTAGAAAAAAGTTTTCCTGAATGTCCCAATTCTTCAAACGACGGTATAACAGAATCAAGAAGACGGATACTTGCTGCAAGATTTCTTCTCTGATGATATATATTAATTCTTAATCGTCCACCAGACTCATCAGTAGATGCCACGTCAATATCTTTTCCTGCCTGAACATTCTGTATATCTTCATCACCAAGAATTGAGAATATCATCTCTTCTGTTTCTTCTATCGAAGGTGTTATATCAAGAAGCTCAAGTTCACCATATTTTCTTACTGCAACCGCTTCTCCTGCAGTAATATGCAGATCTGAACACCTGTTATCTCTTGCGTATTTAATTAATTCTTTTAATTCCATGTTCCCCTCCCATACATTTTGTTCATTAGTATGAACCACAATAAAATACTACCATAATAAAAATGCATATTCAATCACACTTTTATCCCATTTTTCTTACATATATCATTAAGGCAGCATCTTTCACAGTGTGGCGTAGTACGCGCCGTACATACCTCTCTTCCGTGGTCTACAAACCGGTGGCATAATCCACTTCCTTCTTCTGGCGGGACTATCTTCCACAATGCCATCTCAACCTTCTTAGGCTCTTTCTCGTCTTTTACAAGACCTATTCTGTTACAAAGCCTTATACAGTGTGTATCTGTAACAATTGCCGGCTTTCCGAACACATCACCCATAATAAGATTGGCACTCTTCCTTCCAACTCCAGGAAGCTTTAATAATTCTTCCATGCTGTCAGGAACTTTATCATTATACTGTTCATGAAGCATGCGCATACATGCACATATATCCCTTGCCTTGCTTTTTCCAAGACCGCAAGGTCTTATAATCTTTTCAATCTCTTCTGGAGATGCTGCAGCAAGTGATGCTATATCAGGATATTTTTCATACAGTCCCTTAACCACAACATTTACTCTTGCATCAGTGCATTGTGCCGCAAGTCTTACGCTTACAAGCAGTTTCCAGGCATCATCGTAATCAAGACTGCACTCCGAATCCGGATATTCTGCCTTTAATCTTCTTATAACCTCTAAAACAAGTTCTTTCTTAGTCATAGATTACGCATCTTTCTTCTTATAATTAGCAATTCCGAATATTGCAAGAAGCAATACACACGCAAATATCATCCAGCCAACAAGATAACCTGTTCCCCTTGGTTTAAATGTATCATAATAACCCTTAAGGTATACAACCACTATAATAGCCGGAAGTATATAACTCATATAGAATCTTAACCATTCAGGAAGCTTAGGACCTTTTCCTTCATTAGCTTCTTTTCTGAAGCCTTCCCAGCCCCAGCCGTTCTTCTTGGTACAGAATAATACAAATATCATGCTTCCAAGAGGAAGCAGATTATATGAAACAAGGAAATCCTCCAGATCCATAATTGAACTTCCCGGACCAATAGGCTGGAAAGCTGCAAGCTTGTTAAAGCCTAATACAGCAGGAAGTGAAAGCAGTATCATGAATATAACATTACCTGCAACAACCTTTTTCCTTGAAAATCCCTTAAGGTCAATATAAAAAGCAATAATGTTCTCAAATACAGCAATTACAGTTGATAATGCTGCAAATGACATGAATACAAAGAATGCTGTTCCCCATATTCTTCCTCCCGCCATATGATTAAATATGTTAGGCAGTGTTATAAATAAAAGTGATGGACCGGCACCCGGAGCAACACCATATGCAAAGCATGCAGGAATAATTATGAATCCTGCCATAAGAGCAACAAATGTATCAATCAGAATGATATTAACAGCCTCTCCACCTATTGTTCTGTCTTTCTTTAAGTAGCTTCCGAATATCTCCATTGCGCCAATGCCTACACTAAGTGTAAAGAATGCATGTGTCATGGCATCAAATATAACCGGTCCTAAACCTCTTGATTTAATAGCATCCAGATTAGGCACCATATAGAATTTAACACCTTCTGATGCATTAGGAAGTACAAGTGAATGAACTGCCAGTACCACAATAAGGATAAGAAGAAGTAACATCATAACCTTAGTAATCTTCTCAACGCCCTTCTGTAATCCTAATACACATACACCAAACGAAAGTAAAACTGCAACAATCATCCAGATTGTCATTGTACCAGGCTGTGAAAGCATAGTTCCAAATGCTCCTGAAACCTCATCTGGCTCTAAACCTGCTAACGAACCTCTTGCCTCACGCCATGCATAATAAAGCATCCATCCTGCAACCATAGTATAGAAAGCCATTAATACGTAGCTTCCTACTACCGATACCCATTTGAAATGATGCCATTTACTTCCCTTAGTCTCCAGTTCTTCAAATGCCCTTGCAGCACCTTTACCGCTTCCTCGTCCTACTGTGAACTCCGCACACATAATAGGAAATCCAAGAATTGCAAGAAATACAAGATAGATAAGCACGAATGCTGCACCACCATTTTCCCCGCATATGTATGGAAATTTCCACACATTACCAAGTCCCACCGCACAGCCAGCAGACACTAAGATAAAGCCGAGTCGCGAGCCGAATTTTTCTCTCTCTTTCAAAATAAAACCTCCATAGTTAATATATTTACATTAATTAAGATTGTATCATATATTACTATATTTTCACAGCCAATTATTTCATACTCTCACTGACTTCTGATGTAATAATCTGACCGCCCTGTTCATTCCATTCTTTTACAAATGTATCAAAGTAAGATATATCTTCTTCTCCGCTTATAATCTTTAAATATGCCTCTTTTTCTTTAGCCTTAAGTCTCCACCAATGGCTCTTCATTGTGTCTGTGGTCTTAAAATAAAGCGAGTCAACTACCTTTATATTATCCTGTGCAATCAGACTGCATGCCTTAATTCTTGACATATACGCTGCCCATTGCGTACTTGTTTTGTTAGCATTCTTAATATATTCACTGCATGCATCATAAAATGAACGCTCAAGAAGTTCCAGACTGTCAGGATTCTTTCTTCCTGAAATTGTGGCATCTATATTCCTGTAACATATTGAAAGTGCATTATTATAATCAACATTTATTGATAAAGGTCTTGCCGTAGGTTCAACATTAAGCTGATAGTAATTCTTGAATTCTTCTGAGTCTGTACAGTCAAATCTTACTTTATCAAACATAACGCTTATCATCTTTGCTACAATCTCAGGATGTTCATATCCCTTTCTTACGACAACATATTTGTAACACGGGTTCTGGCTGTGATAACTCGTTGTTCCATCCGAATCCGTTGCTATTAAATATGGCTGCCAGTCAGCATCCGGATTTTTGCTTACTGCATTGGCAAGCGGATTATTCGGTGCCCACCATGGTCCAAAAAACGAGCCACACAGACCATTCTCTATAAGCTCACATATATTGGTTGATGTTCTCAGAAGAAAATCATTATCTATAACCCCCTGATTATACAGACTGTTTATATACGAAAGTGCTTCTTTTGCCTCATCTGTAACCGAACCATATACAATCTCACCATCATCGTTCATTATCCACTGCTTTGGATACGCTCCAAAGCAGGCAAATATTATATCCAGCAGAAATTCACTGCTGTAACCACATTCACCTGTCACATCTGTATCCACTGCAAGCCCCACCGTATTAGGTTTTCCGGCCGCATCCTCGCCATTATTTCCAGGGTCTTCTGATATAAAATGCTTCACTATATTAACAACATCATCAATAGTGTGTGGCTCTGACAATCCGAGCTTATCCATCCAGTCTTTTCTTAACCACACAAGATTAGGTCCATCTGTTATATTAGTCTCCGGCAGTGCCATTATCTTTCCATCGTATGTAACCATATCCTTAAGTGAATCGCCATAGCTTTCATACATTTTTCTTATTCTGTCACTTATACAGTTATTGTAGCTTTCTGTAAGGTCCTCTATAAGTCCTGCTCCCACTAACTGTTCAACCTCATCCTGACTTGATACAACCATGATATCCGGCAGGCTTCCCATTGAGATTGCCATAGAAACGTTAGTGTCATACTGGCTGTCGTTTGCTTCAAATGCATCAACATTCTGCACATTAATCACAGACTTAATATAGCGTGTGTACGCATTATCTGTATACGTGTCATTCTCCGGCATATTGGAATTATTAACACTCGTCATCTTTCCAAGTGTATATTCTATAGTCTCGGGGTAAGCACCGAATGGCGTTGTCCTCGCTTCTTCCATTCTCGCATTGTATTCTTCATTATCATTAGACGCAAAACCAGCCGGGCTTTTACACCCGGCTAATATAAGCATTATTCCTGTGACACCAAATGCCACACTTTTTTTTAATGTTTGCTTTAATCTATTCATATATCTAACCCTTCACTGCACCTGTCATGCTTTCATTATAACATCTTTGCATTATCATAAACAAGGCTGCAATTGGAATTGATATAAGAACTGCTCCTGCTGCAAATCTTGTGTACCATACATCAACATACTCCTTTTCAAGCATCTGCCACAAGCCGATTGCTACGGTATAATACTTCGCATTTGCCCTGCAGATTACTCTTGCAAATATGAAATCTACCCAAGGTGCTATGAATGATGTAAGTATTGTATACACTATAATTGGTTTACTGAGAGGTATTGTTATCTTGGTAAATACCTGCCACTTCGTTGCTCCATCTATCATAGCAGCCTCATCTATTGTCTTAGGGATAGTATCAAAGAATCCCTTTGCAATGTAAAACTGTATTCCTGATGATGCTGAATATACAAGCACAAGTGCAACTCTTATCATTGCTCCTTCTGAAAGTCCTACTGCTTTAAGTATATAATATACAGCAACCATCGCCATAAATGCAGGGAAAAGTCCAAGTATCATTGCAATATTCATCATTGCTTTTCTCATCTTAAACTTAAGCCGTGACATACAGTAAGCAACTGACAGAACAAAAAATGTAGATATAATACACGAGAATACTGCTATTATCAGTGTATTGGTAAACATTCGTGGAAAATTAAGTATTCCTGTATCTGTAAAAAGCTTTACATAATTATCAAGTGAATACTGCTTTGGGAAGAAGGAGCTTGTATAAGCACCCTTCTGAGCCCTGAAGCTTGTGAGGAGTATCCAGAAAAGAGGACTTACCCACACTATCGCTAATATTGTAAGCACTGTATGTGCCAGTATATTTTTAATAGTCTTTTTCTTTTTCACTGGAATCCCTCCTCATCTTTATACGCTTTCGTTCTTCTGTATACAAGCAGTGAACCAATCGCTAAGAATATGAATGTCATAATACCGATAACAGCACCAAGATTATAATACTGATAATCTATTGTCATCTTGTACAGCCATGTTACCAGAAGGTCTGTCTTTCCTGCCGTTGCACCTGCCATAACAGGATCTCCCTTAGTCAGCAGATAAACAATATTAAAGTTATTAATATTAGCAGTAAATGTAGTGATAAGATATGGTGCCGTTACAAATAACATATATGGCATTGTTATCTTAATGAACTTGACAAATCCATTAGCTCCATCTACATCTGCTGCCTCATACAGTTCCATAGGTATATTCTGTAATATACCTGTAACCTGCAGAATAGTATATGGAATACCTATCCACAGATTGACCACGATTACTGTGATTCTTGCCCAAGTCGCATTTGTAAAGAATGGCAGTGATTTTGTTATCCAGCCTGCATTCTTTAAAACAACATTTATAATTCCATCCTGTGCCAGCATGCTTCTGACAATAAGAAGTGAAACAAACTGTGGAATTGCGATTGAAAGTATAAATATAAATCTCCAGAAAGCCTTGAATTTCGTACCTTTTCTGTTGATAAGCAGTGCAACAAGTATTCCGAATATGTAATTAAGAAATGTTGCAAATACTGCCCACACTATAGTCCAGCCAAATACTGACCAGAAGGACTGTCCTATCATGCTTCCTGAATCGAATATCTGCTTGAAATTCTCAAGTCCTACCCAGTCGAAAAGCACCAGATGGCTGTCAACCTTACTATAATTAGTGAATGCCATGCTTATCATGAAAATAAGCGGAAGTATTGTGAATATAAGCACACCTGATACTGGAAGTGTAAGCAGCAGCTTATGAAGATTCTCATTAAACAGCGACTTTACGTCTTCTGCAAATGTGTTTATATGCTTTCCTTTTTCCTTTAACAGCTCCAGCTTATATGAGCTTTTCACAGCACCCGCTGCAACTATTATGTAAGCTATAATAATGAATATTGTTGCTATTCCATACAGAAGTATAAGAAGTGAATTATCACCTGCAACATACTCATATATTCCAAGCTTCTCATTCCAGACCTCCTGCTGCGGTCTGCTTCCAAGACCTGGAAGCATCGCAAGGCAGTTAATTCCCCTCATAATCATAAAGCATACAAAGGCTGCTTCTATAGCTATATACATAATTCCCTTTATAATCTGCTTTCCTACAAGATTACCAAGTCCCGGAATCAGAATGCTTAACTTCGTAAATATATTTCCTTTTCTAAATGATTCAGTGAACTTAACTGCCATTATGCGCCACTCCTTTCAGCATTTAATCCCTATCAATTATTTTGCGATTGATGTATTAATCTGCTTATAGAAATCCTGTGTCTTAGCTGCTGCATTATCTGCTGTTATTTCACCATTTACGATTGCCTTAGCAAAGTTCTGTGCAGGTGCCCAGTAATCATTCATGCCTGTTACTGTTGGCTGGATTACTGATGTCTTGTTAAATGTATCATTCTGTGCTGTTACAAGTGCATCCTTCTTTACTTCATCAGTTGCAAGAAGCTCTGTATTACAAGGAATAACACCTCTTAATTCATAGTGCTTCTTCTGTGCATCCTTGCTTCCAAGATACTTTGCAAGTGCAACTGCTACCTGCTGATACTTGCAGTTAGGATTAACTGCGATTGCCTTAGAACCTGCAAATGCTAACATCTGCTTGTCTTTTCCACCAATCTTTACTGTAGGAAGTGAAACTGCTCCAAATTTGTCTCCAAGAATCTCTTTAACACTCTTATAATCCCATGATCCTGAGAAGTAAGCTCCAACTGAACCATCTCTTAAACCAGCGATACCAACGCCCTGAAGGTCATTGACAAAGTTAGGATTATTTACAAGTGAAACCATTGCCTGTGTTGCCTGTGTTCCCTTATCTCCTGAGATATCAACACCGGCTGAATTATCTTTTCCGTCTTTTCCAAAATATGTACATCCATTAGCAAGGAAGAATGATGACATATACCAGCCCTCTGTAATATTGAAAGCTACCTTATCCTTCTGAAGCATTTTATCAAGGCTCTTTACATCACTGTCTGTGAATTTGCTCTTGTCATAGTACATAAACCATGTGTTAGTTGTGAATGGTACTCCGTATACAGCTCCATCTACTGATACTGAATCCACAATTGCATCTGAGTTAGTTTTCTTAACATAATCTGCTGTCTCTCCACCAAGCTTTGCAATAGCATTAGCATCAACAAGTGTCTGAAGCTGGTCGTTAGCAAAGAAGTATACATCTCCTGAATTCTCCGGATCCTGTGGAACTATCTTTCCTGCGTCCTGCTCTGAGCATACACCGTATTCAAATGTTAAATCCCAGTCAGGATGCTCTGAATTGAACTGGTCACACATTGTCTGCAGCCATTTGCCGTTCTCATCTGCCTGATCTTCTGCACAGCCCCATACCTTGATTGTAGCTGTGATTTTTTCCTCACCTGCTGCTGTGTCATCCTTTTTAGCATTGCCACAACCTACAAAAAGTGACCCACACATTGTTGCTGCCATCACTGCAGCTGCTAATCTCTTAAACTTCATAAAAAACCCTCCTTAATAATTATCCGAGACAGCTTTGATTACTGTCCTCTTTTGATAATCTAATTATATTAAGGAGGGATTAATATTAAAATATAAGATATTTTAGAAACATATCAGTTTTTTGTGTTGTATGGTTTTGCCGGGAATTTTATTGTTATTGTTGTTCCCTCATCAGGTATGCTCTGCACTTCTAGATGATAGCTTTCGCCGTAATAAAGTCTTATTCTGTCGTTAACATTTCTCGCGCCATACCCTTTTGACTGGACTGTTAAGAAGTTTTGGGCAGTTTCTTTGTCCATTCCTACACCGTTATCAGACACGGTTACACATACAAGCTTTTTACCTTCTTCATCCGTCTGCATCTTAGCCTCTACGATTATTATGCCTTTCCTGTCTGTCAACAGATCTATACCGTGGTCTATTGCATTTTCTACCAATGGCTGAAGTATAAGGTTTAAAGATTCGCATGGCATAACTTCCTCTGATACATTTATCACCACATCAAATGAGTTGTCATGCATTATCTGCTGAATCTTAAGATACGACTGCATGTTGCTTAATTCCTGCTCAAAGCTCAGTATATTCTTTCCCTTATTAAGCGATGTACGGTAGTAGTTAGACAATGCGAGTGTTATCTCACTTATATCTTCCTGCTCATATTCTATCGCTTTCCAGTTGATAAGTGACAATGAATTATAGAGGAAATGTGGATTAATCTGTGCCCTTAATGCCCGCATCTCTGATTCTTTCTGGCTTATACGTCCTTCATATACCTGGGTAATAAGATTCTTAATCTGGGTTGTCATGCTGTTAAAGCTATGGATAAGGTCACCTATTTCATCTTTGTCCTGTGTATTAATTACCGCATCAAAATCTCCATTTTCAACCTTTGCCATACTGTTTTTTAATTTATTAATTCTTCTTGTAATGAAGCCTGTTGTAAATATACTCGCTGCGGCGGCACCTGCAACTGCTACCACAAATGCAACTACAATCATAGTAATCATTGAATTAGCTGACCTGAGTACAAGTTTTCTCGGTTCATAGACATATACTGTCCATCCGGTAACAGAGCTTTCCTTCTTTACTACCGAGTAACCTTCTGTATTTCCACATGTATCATTATCCCATTCTGCCCCGTCGATTAATGAAAGCAGCTTCTTACTGTTTAATCTGTATCTGGTGTTATTATTTTCAAATGTATCACTGCTGCATATAACTCTTCCATCAGCATCAAGCACCACCATTCCGCAGTTCTGCTCAAGACCACCTGTAAATGAACTCATCATGCTGTCATAATCAACATCTATGTACATAATTCCAAGAATCCCAAGCTGGTCAAGTGTTGACATTTTTCGTGCTGAAACAAGTGTCCTGCTGTCTTCATCAACAAACCACTGTATCTTCGTGCTTTCTGTAGCAGAATTATAAAAAGGCCGGTCTTTAATCTCTTCTATTGGTGCTATGGTAGTATCATGTTTAATAGCTTTATCCACATATATTGTTACCCTGTTAATATCATTGTGAAAATACTTCAATGATGAAAGCATAGGGTCAAATGTAGTGACAATCTGGTTATACATCTCATATGTGCTTTTGTAATCGTACGAAAGCACTCCCGACAGCGTATCATTAAATGTTATATAATTAGACAGGTTATCATACACTTCTATCTGCCCATCCACTGTTGCAACAGACTGCTCCAACGCCCCTTTGATGCTCTTTAAGTCTCTGTCCATAAGAATGTTTCTCATCTGACAGTAGGCAAAAACGAAAAGTACAATCAGGGGAATAAGTCCGGTTACTACATATATGATGACAAGCTTGTTCTGCAACCTTATATCATTGATTCTCTGCTTAATCTTTTTCAACTCAATTCTCCCTGATCTCTGAATTTCTGAGGACTTACACCAAAGTACTCCCTGAAGCTCTGTACAAAATATGAAACATTTGGATAACCCACCTGCTCGCTTATATTCACAATCTTCATGTTCGTACCGGTAAGCAGTTCCTTCGCCTTCTCCATTCTGTACTGTTTAATATATTTGCTCAGATTCTGCCCTGTTTCCTTCTTAAAAAGTGAACTTAAATAGCTTGGTGCAAGATAAACCATATCCGCAAGCTGCTGTGCACCAATCTCTTCACCATAATGGCTATGTATATAGTTCTTTACTGTCTCAATCTCCCGATGTGAAGTGGCCGGCTCTTTTCCGAAACTCTTCTCCAGCAAACCAATATAGTTATTCACAATATCCATAATGCATGAGAAATCCTCTGACTTATAAAGTCTGTCAATCTCCCTTCCAAATTCCGCCTCATCAGCGCCTGGAATATTGTCATAGAAATCTTTTAACAGATTGGAAAATACGAATTTAATGTATATATGCGAGAAGTTCGACTGTCCCCTGTATTTCTTACACAGTGCATCAAAATGTATTCTTAAAAATGTGATATCCTTCATCTTGATATCCTGCTTCATCTGTTTCATAAGTGCATCATCATCAATCTGTACAAGCACAGGTGTATCTTCACTGACATTATCAGAAAAAATGTATCTTCCTGTCTCATAAAACTTATTATTCATCAGTGTATCAACTTCATCCATTACCTGTGGAAGTTCATGATAATCATTGAATAAACCGGACACAGCAATATACATAAACTGCCCTGTCTTTCTGTATATATAGTCATGAATATTTGTAAACATTTCTTCAATGTTCTTATCAATATTACCATCTGCTGTGAGTGATTTATCAGAAAATATGATAACTGACTGTAACGGGTTAAGATTAAGATACTGATAATCCAGTTCTCCGGTTACCTCTTTAAATATATCTTCACCTGTATCATATTTTCCAAAGAAATCAGTATTGAACTCTATAAGCGCAAGTCTGTTGTATCCTGCCAGAAAATCCCCATTATCAAGTATTCCTGATGCATCACCGGAGTTGAGCAGCGTATACATGTAGTACTGTTTTATAAAGTTAGCCTGCCTGTTATAGTCCTCATCCTTCTTGTGTTCCTCGTCAAGCTCTGTTATAACTCCTGTAATTGTTGAACTGAATTCTGATGGATCAACCGGCTTTAATATATAATCTTTAACGCCTAATTTAACTGCCAGCTTGGCATATTCAAACTCGTTATAGCCAGAGAATATAATTGTCTTTAAACTTATGTCGTTGTGCATCACATTCTTAATAAGCTCTATTCCGTCCATAAACGGCATCTTAACATCTGTAAGCAGTATATCTATATGTCCCATTCCTGTATTCTTGTCAGATGTCAGATATTCCAGTGCCTGCTTTCCGTTGCACGCCTCAAATACTCCAAGTTCAATTCCCATTCTCTTAAGAAGCATTCTTATTCCGCTTCTTTCAATCTTTTCATCATCCACTATAAGTATATTATACATAAATCTACCCCGAAACTTTCCTCATTCACGAACTTTCGCTCTTATAATGATTATAGCTTCCGGGGCAGTTATTATCAACTTATTTAGTTATATTAAAGATGCCATATATCTTCATTGTACTGTTGAATTGTTCTGTCTGATGAGAAAAATCCAGCATTTGCAATATTAACGAGCATTTTTCCGGCCCACACATATCTGTCGTCATAATCTGTGAGAGCCTTTTCCTTGGTTCCTATATAGCTTCGTAAGTCAAGCAATGCCATAAACCAGTCTTTTCCTACAATCTCATTATACAGTCTGTTAAGACTATGTGAATCACCTGCCTGAAGCATAACATCCGATATTATAAAATCCACACATTTTTTTATAAGAGCATCTGTCTCATAAAGCTTCTTTGCGTTATAGTCACATTTTTCATAATGTGCAATAACTTCATCACTTGTTGCGCCAAATGTATATATATTATCTTTTCCTACAAGCTCGGCAATCTCAACATTAGCGCCATCCATTGTTCCTAATGTCACAGCACCATTGAGCATGAATTTCATGTTGCCTGTTCCTGATGCTTCTTTAGATGCAAGTGATATCTGCTCTGATATATCACATGCAGGAATCAGCTTCTCTGCCAGTGTTACATTATAATTCTGGACAAGCACTACCTTAAGATATGGACTTACATCTTTATCAGCTTCAATAACCTTACTCAATGTAAGTATCAGATGAATTATATCCTTCGCAATTGTGTATGCAGGTGCAGCCTTTGCGCCAAATATTACTGTCACAGGAGTCTTTGGAATATTGCCTGCCTTGATGTCAAAATATTTATATATTATATACAGTGCGTTCATCTGCTGTCTTTTATATTCATGCAGACGCTTTATCTGTATATCGAATATTGACTGTGGATTAATCTCTATTCCCTGTGTCTGCTTAAGGTATTCTGCAAGATTTCTCTTGTTGTCTGTCTTAATCTCAAGAAGATTATCATAAACATTTTTATCACCGGCAAACTTTAACAGATCTTTTAACTTCTCTGCGTCATGCCTGTATTCACTTCCAATGAGTGTCTCAATGTATTTTGCAAGTCCGTTATTACAGTGGATAAGCCATCTCCTGAATGTAATTCCGTTAGTTTTGTTATTGAACTTCTCCGGATATATCCTGTAGAAATTATTAAGCTCTGTATTCTCTAATATCTCTGTATGAAGCTTTGCTACTCCGTTGACGCTCATACCATAATGAATATCAATGTGTGCCATGTGAACGAGATTATTATCATCTATTATATACACTGATTTGTCTGTGTACTTCTCACGCACTCTTCTGTCAAGCTCTTTTATAATCGGCATAAGCTGTGGCACAACCCTGTTAAGATAGTCCACAGGCCATTTTTCAAGGGCTTCAGCAAGAATTGTGTGGTTAGTATACGCACAGCTTTTTGATACAATATCAATTGCTTCGTCCATTGTTATCGGACTTCCGTCTATATCTCCATTTTCTGTAAGAAGTCTTATAAGCTCCGGGATTACCATTGTCGGATGTGTATCGTTAATCTGGATAACCGCAAGGTCTGACAGATTCTTAAATGTTTTTCCGGTGTTAATACATTTTTCCCTGCACTCATCTAATATAAGCCTTGCTCCATTGCTTACCATGAAATACTGCTGATAGATTCTAAGAAGCCTTCCCTGCTCGTCACTGTCATCAGGATAAAGAAACAGTGTAAGGTTCTTTGCAATATCTGACTTATCAAAGTCTATGCTGTCACCTTTTACGATGCTCTCATCAACTGTCTCCACATCAAACAGATGAAGCTTATTCGTTCTCTTTTCTCCGTACACATTGATATCATACATTCTTGAAACTACACTGATTTCACCGAAATTGATAGTGTATGTCACATCTGTCGGAACAAGCCAGCTGTCCTTACCAATCCATGGATTAGGCACTTCCTTCTGCTTTCCATTCTCAAACACCTGCTTAAAAAGTCCAAGATGATAATTAAGTCCGATTCCGTCACCATTAAGGCCAAGGTTAGCAATCGAATCAAGGAAGCATGCTGCAAGTCTTCCAAGTCCGCCATTACCAAGTGACGGTTCTACTTCCAGTTCTTCAATATCTGAAAGAGTCTTTCCTGCCTGTGTAAGTTCTTCCTTAACATCATCATAGATTCCTAAGTTAATAAGGTTATTGGATAAAAGCTTTCCTATAAGAAACTCTGCAGAAATGTAGTATACCTTTCTGCCATTGTCTTTCACTATTCTATCACGTCCCTTTTGAATAACCAGCTTCATAAGTGCATGAAAGCACTCCTCGTTGCTGCATAAGTGCAAGTCTTTTCCATAATCTTCCAAACATATAGTGTTAAGCATATCATTGCCCTCCATTCTTGTATTTATATTTTATTATAGGGTTGCTGGAAAAATTCTCTTGCTTTATAATGGGATAAACTTGTACTATTCTATCATATTTAAGGAGAACCTTATGAATATAACAGATTACGGACCACTGAAAGAAACCAAGTCTCATTTCGATTCAGATTTTTTATATAATACTTACCCATGCTCTATCCCGCTTGATTTTACGGAAGTTCCGCTGCACTGGCATAATGAAATGGAGCTTATATACATTAAAAAGGGATGCATGATTGTAAGCGTTGACCTTGAGTATTCTGTTGTAAATGCAGGGGATATTGTTGTTGTCATGCCCGGACATATCCATTCTATTATCCAGAACGAGAGTGATTCATGCGAATATGAAAATATTCTTTTTAATCTTGATATGCTTGTTAGCAGGCAGTGTGATTATGATACCGTGAGCTTTTTCAACGGAATTTCCGGCTTTAAGGGGTATTGCCCTCCTGTTATCAGTAAAACTGTGCCACACTATTCTGATTTAATTCATTATATTGATGAAGCAGATAATATATGCAAGTATTTCCCTGACGGGTACAGGCTGAAAATCCGTGCATGTCTTTTTAATTTCTTCTTTGAACTTAATGCACATTTTTACACCCATACAGATATGTCTGCACACTTGTCTGATGATAAGATGGATAAGCTGAAACTGGTACTTAATTATATTGAAAAGAACTTTTCTCGTACAATATCGATTGAAGAGATTGCACAGTGGTGTCATTTCAGCCAGTCGCATTTTATGAAGTTCTTTAAGAACTGCACCGGAACATCTTTTATCACTTACTTAAATGACTACCGGCTTATTATTGCTGCAAGAATATTAAAAACCACAACCCAGCCGGTAATTTTAGTGGCTTCAGATTGTGGTTTTGATAATATATCTTACTTTAACAGAAAGTTCAAAGAAAAATACGGTGTTTCTCCGAGGGAATTCAGGAAAATTTTATAACTCTTTATAACTTTTTATAACTTCCATATCATTTTTCGCTTGATTCACTATCAATTGATAGTTATACTATTAATTGATAGTGAGTCAAGTAATTTATATGGAGGTGATAATCATTAAATCCACCAAAGATGACATACAATTTTCAACCAGATATCTTATGTTAGATCTTGATTATGATACATCCGATATTGTTGAAAGATTAAAGGAACTTACTTTAGCTGAATATTCAGAAACACTTATTGATAAAGATGACAGCAATCCACCATTATTATTTGTTTTTGGCAAATCTATAGATAATAAGCTTGTTTATATTAAACTTAAGATCAAAGGAAATACATCAAAAAAGATACTATGTCTATCATTTCATTATGCAAGACATAATATGAATTTTCCATATAAATAATGGCGTAATGTGAAAGGAGCAATAGCAATGAATGATTACAATCTTATAAGAACAATTCAAATAGAGTGTCCTCTATGTGGTAAAATTCATGAGGTTGAAGAAAGAAAACGTATTGCTGCGACAATTATTAAAGATGAAAAAGTCACCTATGAAGAAATATACTATTTCTGTCCTGATAGCGACGAAGAAGAGAATGAATTTACAACTGGCAAAATAGAGAACATCAACCTCTTGAACGCACGTAACACATATAGAAAAGCCAAAGGATTACTTACCTCTGACCAGATTGTTGCAATAAGAAACATGTATGATTTATCCCAGGTTGATTTAGCAAGATTACTTGGTTGGGGAGAAGCAACAATTTCAAGATATGAAAGCAAAGCCATTCAAGATGAAGCATATGATAATATGCTTAGAATCATTAAAAAAAATCCGAAAGCTGTTCTTGAATTATTGCAGAAAAATACTGATAAATTTAGTACTTCCAAACTAATATCAATAAAGCAAAAAATTATGGAAAATCTCAGTTCTTCTGGAATGGAATTTCTTTCCCGTCAATCTCTTGAAAGTGAATATATCAGATTTCAAGAACCATGCGATGCTAATGGTAATACGCTTTTAAATATAGACAAACTTGAAGCCGTCATATCCTATTATGCAAAAAGAGTCAATAATTTATTTAAAGTAAAATTAATGAAAATGCTTTGGTATGCTGACTCTCTTTCTTTCAAGAATTATCAAAGAACTATAACTGGTTTAGTTTATTGTCATGACTCAATGGGAGCTTTACCAATAGGACACTACAAAATTGTTGGTCTGCAAAATGTCAACATGCAGGAAGAAGACGGCTTTGAAATAACCAAATACCATTTTCTTGTCAATGAAAATATAGATGAAAATATTCTGTCAACTGAAGAACGGAATGTTTTAGATGCTGTAATAAACAAATTCAATTCTTTCAAATCCCAGGAAATTGTTGAATATATGCATGAAGAAATTGCTTATAAAAAGACTAATGATAAAGAAATTATACCTTTTAGTCTTGCAAGACAAATAAAGGATTTCTAATGGCATATTTTAAAAAATCCTGCTCTCAGGCAGCCCAAACCACCTGAAAGCAGGATTATCTTTTTAATTATTAACAGATTACATTAAACCATGTGCTCTGTTGTAAGCATTACATATCTTATTAGAATTCTTGATAAGAATATGCATTGCAACAAATGGTCCAATTCCACAGATAAAAGCACCAAAAATCTGCCATAAAAGAACAGTTGTACCATTCTCCTGGATTGAAAGTCCATAACGAGGTCCGTTAGCTGCAAGTCTGTTACCAAGATTATAGTACCAGAACCATGCATATATACCACATGTTATGAGTGATAACAGAATAAATGCAACAAGTCCTGATGTATTCTCTCCATCTCCCTCACATGCAATATTAACATCATGTGCCATCTTGTAAATGAAATAATAGCTGTATATTCCACATGTGATAATTGAAAGAATTATGTATGAGGCAAGACCTCTGTCATCCTTTAATCTTGTACCTGAGTATGGTGGGATTGTGCCATTATTATAACCATTGCTGTAATTCTGATTAGCATTGTAACCCTGATTATTATTCTGGTTATTGCTGCCTGTAAAGCTCTGCTTTACCTCATTAAAAGCACTTCCTAGTTCCTGCTCAGCCTTGTTGAATACCTGACTTGCCTGACTTGCAATATCCTGCTCTGGCGAACAATTTGCTCCACAATATGGGCAGAACTTTGTTGAATCTGGAATCTGTTTTCCACATTTTGTACAAAACATATTAATTCCCTCCCCTTCATAAATTTAGTTTCCGAATGATACGGAATAGGATATTGTTCTGAGGTTCAAAAACCACAATATCTCCAGTTCCAATAAACATTCTATACAAGTAAACTATAACAAATGCACCTGCCATTGTAAACATGAAAATTTTATAAAATTTAATATTTATTTTAGATTTAAGAAGCATAACTATCACAACAACTGGCGGCAGGAAAAACAGTGGATGATACATGAACGCTTCATGTATATTAAAATGCAGTAAAGCTATCCATGCTCTCGACATTCCGCAGCCTGCACACGATATTCCCGTTATGTATTTTATAGGGCATGTAACCCCGAAGCTTTCTAGTATCACATACAGCACAACAACTGCCGCAACTGATGTTATCACTTCTATTCTATTTAATCTTCTTTTATCTGCATTGTCTCCGCTCATTATTCCCCCTGATAATGCTTTTTATTACATTATAATCTCTCCTGCAAGCAATGCAAGACAAGGAAGCGTAATTATGCTAATCAATGTAGACAAAGTAACTGCACCAACTGCGAGCTTCTGGTCGTGACCGAACTTAATTGCAAAAAGTGTTGTAATAGCTGCACACGGGCATGCCTCAAGTATAATTGTAATAACAGCAACCATTCCACGGGCATGTATCAGATACATAACCAGAGTACAGATTACCGGTATAATAAACATCCTGAGAATAACTGTAAAATACACTCTCTTATCCTTTAAGATACTCAATAACGGGAACTGTGAAATAGTAATTCCTGTTATTATCATAGATAATGGAGTATTCATGCCTCCGACAACGTTAAATGTATCCTTCAAAACATCCGCAACCGGAATTCTTGCGAGGAATATCACAAGTCCCACAGCAACCGATATAATTGGTGGGCATGTAACAATCTTCTTTAACAGTTCCTTAAAACTCATACTCTCTGAAACATACACAATTCCGACAGTCCATAAAAGAATATTAAACACTGTAACATATACGCTCGCATACAGTACACCTTCTGAACCGTACATCGCCTGAATAAGTGGAAAACCCATATATGCTGCATTAGAAAATGTAGTTGCAAATCTTATAATGCCGCGCACTTCCTTTTTCATCAAAAATGTTATGCCAATCGATAAAGCCATTCCTATACATATAGTAAGTATGCTGTAAAAAAGCATTCTGCCCATATTCTTAAGAATCTCGGCATTATATCCTGACATGTAAGAATTAATAATCATGAATGGAACAACGAAATATATAAGAAGGTTAGAAAGCATACCCTTGCCCTCTTCATTAACCATCTTAATCTTTCCGATAACAACTCCACTCAATATAAGTATGAATAATTCAAATACCTGCTTCGCAGTAATAAGCGCTAAATCCACAGCTCTCTTATCCTCCTTTTCATACACGCAAAAACATGTTATATATTTCATCTTCTGAAATATATAACATGTTAATAGCAAAGTCAAGTAAAAATCTAATACTTTATCTCTGGCATAAGCTCTGCACTTATTACATTAAGCATACGTTCCATTGTCTCTAACTCTTCTTTGGAAAATCTGTCCTCAATCCTGCCCATTACAGTCTTAAGATATGTATTGCTGATATTATAATAATCTATATACTTCTGTGTTACCTCGAGATGATACTCTCTCTTGTCTTCCTCAGACTGTACTTTCTTTAAGTATCCCTTCTTAACAAGGTTATTAATCTTATACGCCGCGTTAGGAGATGATATATTTGCCATATCAGCAAACTGTGCCACAGTAGGTTTGTCAAGTGCATATATTATCTCCATGCAGAAAGTTTCTACGGTTGTAAGAGATGCCTCCCTCTCCTGTAGCTTTTCAAACATTTTCTGATAAAAATGCATCTTAAACTTCGTATATACCTTACTAAATGAATCCTGCAGCACCTTACTTTACCTCCAAAGCTTTTTTAATTGTTTATTATTATAACAATAGCTCTATTCTATTGCAAATGTAAGTTCCGCTGACACTGCAAGTTTTCCGTCAACATAAGCTTCTGCCTTTCCTACTCCCACAGGACCTTTTCTTGCTATAATCTCGCATGACAAGGAAAGCACATCCCCAGGTGTGACCTGAGCCTTAAACTTAGCATTTTTAATTCCTGCAAAAAGTGCTATATGTCCCTTGTTCTTTTCTTCCGACAATAAAGCGACTGCTCCCGTCTGCGCCAGCGCCTCGATAATAAGTACTCCCGGCATAACCTTCTTCTGTGGAAAATGTCCTACAAAATGCATTTCATTGGCAGATACACATTTAATACCACAAGCCTTCTTTCCCGGCTCACACTCTGTTATCCTGTCTACTAATAAAAATGGATATCTGTGCGGCAGAATCTGCTGTATTTCATCTGAATTAAGCTGCATCATTACACCACCTTTCTAAGCACGATGGATGCATTATGTCCACCAAAGCCAAGTGAATTAGACATAGCATAATCAACTCTTGACTCTCTTGCCTTATTTGGAACGATATCAAGATCACAGTCATCATCCGGCACCTGATAATTAATGGTTGGTGGAATTATATCATTCTTTACAGCAAGTGCCGATATAATTGCCTCAACAGCACCACTTGCACCTAACATATGTCCTGTCATCGACTTTGTTGAGCTTACCGCAAGCTTGTACGCATGTTCTCCAAATGCCTTCTTTATCGCGTTAGTCTCGCCCTTATCATTAAGCTTTGTACTTGTTCCATGTGCATTAATATAATCAATATTCTCTGGTTTTATTCCTGCATCCTTAACAGCCTCAGTCATTGCCTGTGCTGCCATGCTTCCGTCTTCGAGAGGGGCTGTAACGTGGTTTGCATCACATGTTGAACCATATCCTGCAATTTCACAGTATATCTTAGCGCCTCTTTTCAGTGCATGTTCATACTCTTCAAGGATAAGCACACCTGCTCCTTCTCCCATAACAAATCCGCTTCTTTCTTTATCAAACGGAATAGAAGCCCTGTTGACATCTTCTGCTTTGCTTAATGCATGCATTGATGTAAAACCACCAATTCCAAAATCAGTTATACAGCTTTCTGCACCTCCGCACACAATCACATCCTGATATCCATCCCTGATCTGTCTTAATGCATCTCCAACAGCATTGGTTCCACTGGCACATGCAGTAACAACACATGTACACATTCCATGTAGTCCGAATCTGATTGCAACATGTCCAGCCGCCATATTAGTTATCGACATTGGCACAAAATGTGGCGAAACTCTGTCATATCCTTTACTTTCGCCTCTTAAGCATTCTCTCTGTATAGTTGTAAGTCCACCAATTCCACTTGATAATATAACACCACATCTTAATGTGTCTTCTTTGCCAAAATCTATAGCTGAATCCTTCACTGCTTCATCTGCAGCAGCAAGTGCATATATCGTGAAATCGTCCATTTTCCTTAATTCTGCTTTATCAACAATACTCTCTGCGTCAAAGCCTTTTACTTCACCGGCAAGCTTGACTGCACTGTTTTCTGTATTAAAATGTGTTATCTTACCAATACCACATTTACCAGCCTTTACAGCTTCCCACATATCATCAACATTGTTTCCGACAGGAGTAACTGCTCCCATACCTGTTATTACAACTCTTCTCATATTGCCATTCCTCCGTCTACACAAAGTACCTGTCCGGTTATGTATCGTGCTCCGTCACCCGCAAGAAATGCTACTGTTTCTGCAATATCTTCCGGCTTTCCCATCTCTTTAAAAGGTATATTCTCCACCACTTTTTCTTTAACAGCATCTGACATTGCTCCGGTCATATCAGTTTCAATCATTCCCGGTGCAACCGCATTTACAGTAATATGTCTTGACGCAAGCTCTCTTGCAAGTGACTTCGTCATGCCAATAACACCTGCTTTACTTGCAGAATAATTAACCTGCCCTGCATTGCCCATAACGCCTACAACAGAACTCATATTAATAATTCTTCCTGCTCTCTGTCTTAACATAAGTCTTGAGACCCCACGCATCATATAAAATGTACCCTTTAGATTCACATCTATAACTGCATCGAAATCCTCATCCTTCATACGTCCAATAAGATTGTCCTTAGTAATTCCTGCATTATTAACAAGAATATCAATTCTTCCGCCAAGTAAATCCACGGCTTCCTTAATTAAACGCTCACATTCCTCTGAATCACTCACATCTGCCTTAATTGCATGGATTTCAATTCCATACTCTCTGCATAAATTAACTGTTTCACTGGCAGCCTCATCACCTGAACGGTAACTGAATACAATATCCGTTCCTTCACTTGCAAGCTTAACGCATATAGCCCTTCCTATTCCCCTGCTTGCACCTGTAATAAGTGCTTTTCTTCTATCACTCATTCCATATCCTTTCCAAATCAATGTCAGATTTGCTCAATCACAGCTTTTATGTCCGATTTATTCAATCTATAATCTGTCATAATCTCATTAATAAGTTCCTGTACGCTCATTATCCGGTCAACTCTGTCTGCATTACTTCCTGCAAAAAACAGTCCATTATCCCAGTCACCCTTAACTGCTGCTATAAGTGCCCTGCTTATGCAATATGGTATACTGTCATCCTTCTTACATGCTGTAAGACAACCATTACATTTTCTTGCCGTGAAGGTTTCTCCTGCATCAAGCCTTTCAAGCAGTGGGCTGTTAATTGCACGTGCCGGCATTCCAACAGGACTTTTAATAATACGGATGTCTTCTCTCTTTGCATTAACAATAGCCTGTTTAAATGTATCTGAAGCATCACATTCATTGGTAGCAATGAATCTTGTCGCAATCTGTACACCTGCAGCACCTTCATTTACATAATGTGCCATATCTTTGCCATCAAACACACCTCCAGCGACAAAAACCGGGATATCCGCACCGTACTCTTCTATTACAGCAAGTACATCTGACAATATTTCATCGTTACTCTGTGTTTTTCCCTGTGTAATATCATCTGCACCAAAGCCTAAATGTCCTCCTGCCATGCTTCCTTCAATAATGAACATATCCGGATACACATCATAATGCTTCTTATAAGTTTTCATAATTATCCTGGCAGCCCTGCCACTTGAAACAATGGGTGCTGCCAGTGTATCTGTTCCCTTAGTAAACTGTGGCAGATTAAGTGGAAGTCCTGCACCTGAGATAATAATATCTGCTCCTGCTGAAACTGCGGTCTTACAGCTTTCCTCATAATGAGAAACTGCAGTCATAATATTTACAGCTACAAGTCCCTTCTTTGTACTTTCTGCTGCAATCTGCTTAGCTCTCTTAATATGGTAATCAAGTGCCCTTAGATTCGCCTTAAAGGGGCTGCTCTTAAAATCCTGTTCATCATAACCTGCATTAACAGAACTGATAACTCCACATGCCCCATTTGCTGCGACTGCACCTGCAAGGGATGAAAGAGAAACTCCGACACCCATACCGCCCTGAATTACCGGAACATCAAGCACTTTGTCCTTAATCTGCATACAATTCCTTTCGCACAGCCTCATATTCTTCATATATTTGTTCAAATATTTTCTCAATTGGCTGTATCTTATCAATCTGGCCTGCAACCTGACCTGCCATCAGTGAGCCATTCATTGTGTCACCGTCAAACACTGCCTTACGAAGAGAACCTAATGTATATTTCTCAAGTTCCATCTTATCAGCACCTGCCTTCTCCTGCTTTACATACTCGCGTGACATCTCATTTTTAAGAACACGCACAGGAGTACCAGCAATTCTTCCTGTAACTATCGTGTCATTATCCTTTGCTTTAAGTATTGCCTGCTTATAATTATCATGTATAGGACACTCTGTACTTGCCAGAAGACAAGTTCCCATCTGTACACCTGCCGCACCAAGTGCAAATGCTGCTGCAAGCTGTCTGCCATCTGCAATTCCTCCAGCTGCAATAACCGGAATATTCACACTGTCAACTACCTTTGGGACAAGCGTCATAGTTGTCATCTCGCCGACATGACCACCACTTTCTGTTCCCTCTGCAACTACTGCATCAGCTCCGAAGCGCTCCATTCTTATTGCAAGTGCTGCACTTGAAACAACTGGTATAACCATCATTCCGTTAGCCTTCCATTTTTCCATATATTTAGCCGGACTTCCTGCTCCTGTTGTTACAATCTTTACATTTTCTTCCACAAGCAGTTCTGCCATTGCATCAGCTTCCGGATTCATAAGCATAAGATTCACACCAAATGGTTTATCCGTAAGTGTTCTGCATTTTCTTATGTTTTCACGAAGCATATCCGTGTTCATTCCACCAGCTCCAATAAGCCCCAGTCCGCCTGCATTACTAACTGCAGCTGCAAATTCTCCTGTTGCAATATTAGCCATTCCGCCCTGTATAAACGGATATTTTATTCCTAACATCTTATCTAATCTCATTATGCTGCTCCTTATTATGTCTCTATCAAAGCACTGCTCCAGCTAAGCCCCGCCCCAAAGCCCGCAAGAATCAGCTTTCTGCCCTTGTCAAAGCATCCGCTTTGTGCTAACTCATCTAGTGCTATTGGGATACTTGCCGCAGATGTATTACCATATTCCGCTATATTTATATAGAACTTATCTTCATGTCCCGGATATTTCTTCTTTACATGATTGATAATTCTTTCATTAGCCTGATGGCACACAATATAATCTATGTCATCAAGTGTCATGTCCGATTTTTTCAATATTTCATCAATTCCCTGTTTAAGAACATCAACTGCAAAACGGAACACCGCATTTCCATTCATCTTTACATATGCATCCTGTGCACCTATACCTCTGCATACAAGTACATCAGTATCGCCTCTTGTGTAATTAATCTGTCTATACATATTGTCAGCCGCTTTTATAAGAACTGCACCTGCACCATCTCCAAAAAGCACGCATGTTGAGCGGTCTGTATAATCTAATATCTTAGACATCTGCTCGCTGCCAATAAGCAGTATGTATTTATAATCAGTGCTGTTAAACAGTGCCTGTCCAACATTTAATGCATGCAGAAAACCTGTACATGCACTGCTTAAATCAAATGCAAGTACATTCTCTGCCAATCCGAGTTCCTTCTGTACAATTGCTGCAGTAGATGGGAATGCATTATCAGCCGTTGAAGTTGCAACTATAACTGCACCTATTTCTGCAATATCCACACCTGATGCTTCTAACGCTTCATATGCTGCTCTGACTGCAAGTGATGTAGTATTTTCCTGTGTACATCTGTATCTTTTCTTAATACCTGTTCTTGTTGTTATCCATTCATCATTTGTATCAACAATCCGGCTTAAGTCATCATTCGTAATTATCTCTTCTGGGAGTGCTTTCCCTGTGGACACTATCTGAATGCCTTTCACTTTATCTCTCCCCTGTCTATATTCCTGAATTTGTCATATCTTGAATTAACAAGCTCTTTTGATTTCATCCTGCCAAGAATTCCGAGTTCTTTTTCTAACATTCTTGCTATATCTGAAAAACACCTGTCTCCTTCTGCAATTACACCATCAACGAGTCCGGCAGTAAAAAGCTCCTGTGCAGTAAGCTTCATTATCTCACTTGCCTGTGGTGCTTTCTTAGCATCCTTATATATTATTGATGCAAAACCTTCCGGAGACAGAATCGAATATACTGCATTTTCAAGCATATACACCCTGTCGGCTGCTGCCAGTGCCAATGCACCGCCACTTCCGCCTTCACCTGTGATTACAGATATAACAGGTACTGTAAGCTTAAGCATTGCTGCTATACTTCCCGCAATCGCATTACTCTGTCCGTTGCTTTCTGCTTCCATGCCTGGATATGCACCTGGCGTGTCAACAAATGTTATGACAGGTCTCCTGAATTTTTCAGCCTGTTTCATAACACGGACTGCTTTTCTATACCCTTCAGGTGACGCCATTCCGAAGTTATATCTTATATTCTCTTCTATATTCTTTCCTTTACGGTTTCCAATAACAGTTACCGTTTTTCCATTAAATGAAGCAATTCCTGCAACAAGGCTTTTATCGTCTTTATAGTATCTGTCACCATGCATTTCTATAAAATCATCGAAAAGCACTTCTATGTATTTCATAATATCCGGACGGTCACTTTTTCTGGCTGCAAGGACTTTCTCATATGGTGTTAAAACATTTTCACTGCTCATGCTTCTCCTCCGGTATTCACATGCATTTTCAATATCTTTGATAAAGTCTGCTTCATATCTTTTCTGTCAACTATCATATCTATCATGCCATGTTCTAACAGAAACTCTGAGTGCTGGAAGCCTTCCGGCAGCTTCTGTCCGATAGTCTGTTCAATAACTCTTGGCCCGGCAAAGCATATAAGTGCTCCTGGTTCAGCAATTATAATGTCACCAAGACTTGCAAAGCTTGCGCTCACACCACCTGTTGTCGGATTAGTGAGATATGATATAAATAATCCACCAGCATCCTTGAACTTTTCAATTGCCGCTGTTGTCTTTGCCATCTGCATAAGCGAGAAAAGACCTTCCTGCATTCTCGCTCCACCGCTTGCAGCGAATATTATAAGTGGCAGTTTTCTTTTCATTGCATATTCTGTGAGTCTTGTAATCTTTTCACCTACCGCAATTCCCATGCTTCCCATAAGAAATCTTTTATCCATAACTGCAACAGCTGTTTTGACTCCGCCAATTCGGCATGTTCCAGTAACTACTGCATCCTGCTGGCCTGTCTTTAATCTGTTTGCTTCAACCTTTTTCTCATATCCCGGAAAACTGTTTGGATTGCCTGTCTTAACCTGTGCATACAATTCCCTGAAACTTTTGTCATCACTTATAAGTGCAATTCTTCTTGATGGTGTAAGGCTTCCGTCTGCCTGTTCCTCACTATCCCTTAATCTGTTGATAGTACCCCACCTTTTCTTACGCTTTAAGAAAATGTCATTGATATTCATTTAACTGTAATTCCTTCCTTAAGCCACTTTTCAATTTCGGTATGATTCTTCTCCCAGAAACCTGTATTGTAATTTCCTCTTATAAAATCCTTATGATATGTAAGAAGATGCATGAACTCTCTGTTAGTCTTAACTCCTTCAATTATCAGTTCCTCAAGAGCTCTTCTTAATCGTCTTACCGCCTCAAGTCTGCTGCTTCCAGTCACTATAATCTTGGCAATCATTGAATCATAATACGGACTCACTTCATAACCTTCAAAAAGATGGCTCTCAACTCTTACACCATAACCATCTGGAAAATGTAAGAATTTAATAACTCCCGGTGTAGCCGCATTTATTCTGCACTCAATTGCATGTCCATTGACACATGCTTCTTCCTGAGTGATATTAAGCTTCATTCCGGCAGCTATTCTTATCTGTTCTCTTATAAGGTCAATTCCTGTAACCTGCTCAGTTACCGGATGTTCAACCTGTATTCTCGTGTTCATCTCTATAAAATAGTAGTCACCCTGTTCATTCATAACGAATTCAACAGTTCCTGCACTATAATATCCTGCTGCTGTGGCAGCTCTTACTGCAGTCTCTCCCATGACTGTCCGCTTATCTTTACATAATCTTGCACTCGGAGCTTCCTCTAAAAGCTTCTGATTATTACGCTGGATTGAACAGTCACGTTCTCCAAGATATATTGTATTGCCATATTTATCTGCAAGAATCTGTATCTCAATATGCCGTGGATTGATTATCAGCTTCTCTATGTACATATCATCGTTGCCAAATGCAGCTTTAGCTTCACTCTTAGCGGTTTCAAATGCATTTTCTATATCTTCTCTGCTGAATGCCTTGCGCATTCCTTTTCCACCGCCTCCAGCTGACGCTTTAATAAGTACAGGATAACCAATTCTTTCTGCAATGTGTGCTGCTTCCTCTGCTGTTGCAACCAGCCCATCAGAGCCGGGTACAACCGGAACCCCGCATTCAATCATAAGCTGCCTTGCCGACTGTTTATCTCCCATGCTGCTTATTATGTCCGCCGATGGTCCTATAAATATAAGATTGTTCTCCTCACATTTTCTTGCAAAAGCAGCATTTTCGGACAGAAAACCATAACCAGGGTGGACTGCCTCACACCCTGTCAGTATTGCTGTTTCTATTATCGCATCCTGATTAAGATAACTTTCAGCCGCCTTTGCCGGTCCAATGCAAACCGCCTTGTCTGCTGCCATAACTGCAAGTGAATTCTTATCTTCCGTTGAATATACAATTACGGTTTCTACATCCATCTCACGGCAGCATCTTATTATCCTTAACGCTATTTCACCACGGTTTGCTATCAGTATTCTCTTAAACACTTCTGCTACCTCCGTTAATTAAGGATTACAAGCGGCTGTCCATACTCAACCATAGTGCCATTCTCTGCTGCCACTTCCTTAACCGTACCGTCACAATCTGCTGTAACTTCGTTCATCAGCTTCATTGCTTCAATTATTCCAATAACATCACCGGCATGAACGCTCTGCCCTGGTTTTACAAAAGGTTCCTCATCAGGACCTGCTGCTGTATAGAAAGTTCCAACCAATGGCGCCTTAATTTCTTTAATATGCTCATCTGACTGTGGCTGTACATCCTGAATAGCTGTAACGTTCTGTTCCTGTTCTGTACCAATGCGAACAATATCTTTCTTTACAGGCACATCACATATGGCTTCGTGCATTGTTTTCTTCAGTCCAAGGCATACGCCATTCATCTCCAGATTCAGTTCGCTGCATCCACTTGCATCAAACTTATCTATAATCCCATAAATATCATTAATATCCATAACAAACTATCTTCCTTAAAATCTTTATGTTAAGCTGCATTCTTGTCAACATACTCAACAATTGCTTTAACTGATGTAAGATTAGGAAGTTCTTCTTCTGGAACAGTAATTCCATAAGCATCTTCAACTGCCATCATAAGTTCCATAGAATCAAGTGAATCAATTCCAAGATCATCCTTTAAATTCGCTTCTAATGTAATCTTATCCTCTGAGCAGTTAATAGTATCCATAATAATTTCTTTTACCTTTTCAAATGTCATTGTTTTGTTCTCCTTAAATAATTTTATCTAAATATATTTAACTAATATATTTGAGCTAATTATAAGAGCACAAATCTGGTTTGTCAATACTATTTTGATATTCAAAGTATTTATTTTGTTTCACAGCTGAGTATTATTCCGCCTCGCTCAGCATAATAACTGCATAATCCTCCTGCTTTATATACACACACATCCGTAGCACCATATGCCTGCTTTATCATATCTGCTATCTTATCTGCAAGAACTTCATTCTCAACATGACATATTCTCAGTTTTCCGCCTTCATATCCTGCATCGTCAAGTAATGCCTGCAGTTTTACAAGAAGCTTTTTATCACCTCTGCATTTACCGATTGCTTCCAATGTTCCATGACTGCTTGCTGTTCCTATTACACTTATGCCAAGAACCTCCGCAGCCGATGCTACAACCTTGCTTACACGACCATTCTGTGCAAGATTATGCAATGATTTTAATGAACAGAACAGTCTTGTTTTCTGCATATATGCATCTATTGCTCCATCTATCTCTTCAAATTTCTTTCCTTCTTCAATCATTTGCTGCAATTGCTCCAGTATAATACGCATCTGTGGACCAGTGCTTTTAGAATCTATTACCCTGACTTTAGCCTGTGGATGTTCCTCCAGATATACTGCCCTCGCTGCCATTGCAGAATTATATGTTCCTGACATTCCTGCAGTTATTGTTACAACAAATATCTCATCATCATCACCAAAAGCTTCAAGCCATGCATCTATTCCAGGGCACGCAGTATATGAACGTCCCTTATGTTTTTCAAGAATATCAAGCATTCTGTGAATATCAAGCTGCCCATCATCACAAAACTCCTCGTTATCTGTAGATATTGTAAGTGGAACTGCCTTAAAGACCATTCCCTCAAGTTCTTTTATATCACATGCTGAATCTGCTACTAATCTCATTATTAATCCTCCTGTTTGCCGGATATACACCGTTTTAATGTAGTTTTAAATACTATGTCATATTGTATTTTATAACTTATAGTGTTACAATATACAAAAATAGCGTTTTTGTATATTTCAGGAGTACATTATGAATATAGTTAACAAAGATTCTAAGAATACATTTACACGAATGTGCATAGGCGAAGCAGTAATCAGGCTTCTTAAAGACACTGATTTTGATAAGATACGCATTACCAGTGTAGCGAAATGTGCCGGTGTATCACGCATAACTTTTTACAAATATTATCAATCAATCCATGATGCACTATGCGACTATCTTAATATTATTATAATTGAATATCTGGAAGAATGTGCCAGCAACCCTGAAAGCGGGAGCTTTCTTGATTATTCACACATCCTTTTTGCACTTGAATTCTTTAACCGGTATAAGGATTATTTTCTTACTCTTTCGAGATGTGGACTTTATTCTATTCTGATTAACAGCATTAATAATTTTATGTCTGAACATTTTACAAATCCTAAGAATTACTCTGAGTACAGACTATACTGTTACTCTGGCGGATTGCTTAATGCATTTTTAAAATGGGAAGAAAACGGATGTGACTGTGATGCTGGCGAGATAGCCAGAACTCTTGAAGAACTTTATAGTTAATAAGCCACTCCTTACGGAATGGCTTAAATGTTTTATAATCATTTATTAATCTGTGAATGCACTTTTCGACGTACTATAAGGAAACATATAACCTGCATAATTATCGTTGCCGTCCATGATGCCGGATATGATATGAACAGGTCATAAAGTGTTCTGTGGCTTGGGAATATCACGAATATCCAGAATATTCTCATTCCTACTGTACCAATAACTGATAATATCATTGGCACTAGCGAATACCCCATTCCACGAAGCGCGCCCGGAAACAGATCCATTATTCCACATAAGAAATATGGCACTGTTGTAATTGATAATATCTCAACACCACATTTGATAACATCTTCACTGTTAGTGTATATCATAAGCACTTTATCACCAAATATATATGCACCGCAGCCAAATACAAGTGACACTCCTACTGAAAGTATTGCACAATCTATAAGCACCTTGTCCATTCTCTTGAACTTTCTTACACCATAATTCTGACTTGTAAAACTCATGCAGGCCTGTGTTACTGAATTAATTGATGCATATAGAAAACCAAGAATATTGTTGGCTGCTGTATATCCTGCCATTGCTGTTGAACCGAATGAATTAACTGACGACTGCAGCAAAGCATTTGAGAAATTAATAACTGTACTCTGTATACCTGCCGGAATTCCAACCTGAAATATCTGTTTAAGATAGTATCCCTTTATTCTTAACTTTGAGAATCTCAACTGATAACTTGCATCTGTCTTATTCAGACATCTTAATACAAGCACACACGATATGAACTGTGAAAATATTGTTGCGATTGCTACTCCTGCAACCCCTAAGTTAAACACAATAACAAGTACCATATTAAGGCATGCATTTATAATTCCCGCTGCTATAAGAAACATCAGCGGTCTCTTGGTATCACCAACTGCTCTAAGAACAGCCGCGCCATAGTTATAAAGCATAAAGAATGGCATACCAAGAAAATATATCCTCATATACAGTGTTGAGAGGTTAATTACATCATCTGGCGTTCCCATAAGCTCAAGTGCCGGCTTAGCCATCAGCAGGCCTATCAGCGCCATCACAACTCCGCTTATTGCTGCAAATGTTATCGCAGTATGCACTGTCTCTGACATCTCTTTATGTTTGCCTGACGCATAGAATCTGGCAGCCAGTACATTTGCTCCCAAAGAAACTCCTATGAAAAGATTAACAAACATATTAATAAGCGCTGTCGTTGAACCTACTGCTGCTAACGACTGGCTTCCTGCAAATCTTCCAACAACAATTATGTCTACAGCATTAAACATTAGCTGTAATATTCCTGAAAGCATCAATGGCACTGAGAACGATATTAACTTATCCATTATTGTGCCATTGCACATATCTATTTCGTATTTATTCTTACTCATTGTAAATTTCCTTTATAAAGAATTGGACAGACTATTCCCAATATCCAAGTTCAACACCTTTTTTATAGATTCCTACGCCCTTAGAATAATATCCATACGCATTAAAATGTGTCCAGTCTGAACGGAGTTTCACAGATATATATCCAAACGCTCCATATAACTCATCTATCTTTTCCTTTTTCAAACCACAATCATCCAGCCCGTTCTGAATCATATAGACTCTTGTATTAAAGAAATGTTCTCCAAATGCTTCTCTTAGCGCTGCTTCCCATGCAGTGTCATCAGCTCCTACATAGTCATCTCCATCCTCCAGATATGACTGGCTGTTGTCTGCAAGAGATGTTCCTGGATCATCCGTGTCCCCAACTATGATATAATTCTCACAGCCTGTATAATCAATCACTGCCTGATACTGGGAAATAAGCTCATCATAGTCATCCCATCCACCGTTACTTCCCATCTCAAGCACAAGAATATCATCCTTATGATCATATGCTGCTTTAGTTGTAACAGCAGTACCTTGTGGAATAAACATATAATCAGGCTGTTCAAGACCTGTATCATCACATATTCTGATGCTGACCATATAATCCTCTATATTATAGTCATCATCCTCCATATCTTCCCAGTAATCTTCAATATCCCGTTTCTTGTCAATCTGACATAATACACCATCTATATATACAGTATCAGGATAATCATTATATTCAATGCCATATCCGCTGAAATCATACATATAAACAGGATTACCCTTATCATCCATAAGGCATACATCCTGATATGTATTCTTATTAAGATTAAGATTACGGTCAGTATGCATCTTAAGGCCACCAGCTCTTATCGCTATCTCCTCTGATGTCTCCCCTGATACACCAAAATTAAATGCATTAAGACCAGTAAGCTTTCCCAAAGTATATGGTGCAGTATAATAACTTATATCAACTCTTCCTGCTTTAGTAAGTATATAGGCCTCATCTGATCCAAAGCCTTCCATCATGCTGTCGCCCCAGCAGGCAATTGATACAGTATCATTTGAATAATCCTTATTATCTTCATAAGGTTCTGTATAATCTTCTGTACCGATATTCTGTGAAACCTTCACAATTACATGTGTTTTATCTCCCCGTGGTTTTATGATCTTAGCCATATTAATAAGATTATCTTTAGTTTCCGGTCTTCCATTCAATACCACAGCCCCTGCGGCAATACCTCCTGCAAGCAAAACCACTGCAATCCCCCATATCGCTGCTTTCTTTAATTTCATAAACTCACCTTTTCTGCCCCTTATATATCTGGCACTTCTGTTATAACACTTATTTACCCGACCTGCAAATATAATGAAGCAATCAAAGCAAAGATTCAGTAAGGGTTCGATTCTCATCACCTTAAAATGGTTCACTTAGGCAAAAAAATAGAGCGGGTGATGGGAATCGAACCCACGTATCTAGCTTGGAAGGCTAGTGTTCTACCATTGAACTACACCCGCATAACCACTGATATCTCAGTGCTTTGTTAAGATATCATAATTATATTATAAAGTCAAGCATTTTATGCCAATATGTTCTTTGCGACATGTTTTATCGACACATATACTTGACATTATCTGTTCTTAGGAATAAATTATGTTAGTTGCATTTTAGTTTGTAAAATATAATGGAGTAATTTCAATGACTAACAATTCAGACCACATTTTTTCTAATGTAGATATAAGGAAACTTCTTATTCCTATCATGCTGGAAAATCTCTTAGCTTCACTTATGGGAACTGTTGATACTATGATGGTAAGTAATGTCGGTGCATCTGCCGTCTCGGCCGTATCGCTTGTTGATTCCATCAATATTCTTGTAATACAGGCTTTGTCAGCACTTGCTGCAGGAGGTGCAATTCTGTGTTCCCAGTACATAGGAAGCAGCAACCCTAAAGGTGCAAACCGCGCTGCAAGACAGGTATTTCTTGTCATGACAGTGCTGTCAGTATTGATATCTGCAATATGCCTCGTTCTTCGTGTACCGATGCTTAAGTTCATCTTTGGTTCTGTAGAAGCTGAGGTTATGGCTGATTCACAGGCATACTTTCTTTTTACCCTGTTGTCATTTCCATTCATTGGCCTGTATGACGCTGGTGCGTCTATTATGAGAGCACAGAAGGACAGCAAAAGCCCTATGACAATATCCATAATATCCAACTTTCTTAATATAGGTGGTAATGCCATTCTTATATTCGGACTTGGAATGGGCGTTGCGGGAGCTGCAATATCAACACTTGTATCAAGAGTTTTCTGTGCAGTTGTTGTAATTATTAAATTAAGAAATCCGTCACAGACCATATGCGTTAACAGATATTACACAATCCGTCCCGACTGGGATTTAATTAAGAAAGTCCTATATATTGGTATTCCTTCAGGTATTGAAAACAGCATGTTCCAGTTTGGAAAGCTGGCCATCCAGTCAACAGTTTCGACGCTCGGAACTGCCGCTATTGCTGCAAATGCTGTGACCAATATTCTGGAAAACCTTAACGGCGTTGCTGCACAGGGTGTAGGAATCGGACTTATGACTATAGTTGGCCAGTGTATTGGTGCCGGAAGAAAAGATGAAGCCATATACTATATAAAGAAGCTCAGTAAAATGGCTGAAGCTGCTATTATTATAAGCTGTCTTGTTGTATTTGCATTGTGCCGGCCGATTACCATACTGGGTGGAATGGAAGCAGAAAGTGCAAGAATGTGTTTTGAGATGACTCTTTTCATAACAATAACCAAGCCAATATCATGGGTATTGTCGTTCATTCCAGCTTATGGAATGCGTGCTGCCGGAGACGTGAAATTTTCAATGATTACATCATGTGCAAGCATGTGGTTATGTCGTGTAAGCTTCACTATATTCTTATGCCGTGTATATGGTTTTGGTCCTATTGCTGTATGGATTGGAATGTTTGCCGACTGGACTGTACGCGGTATAATATTCACAATTCGCTTTCATTCACGCAGATGGCTTAACCACCATATAATTGATTAATATTAACACATTGGATTAACGATAAAAAACGCATGCCAGATTGAAATAATCGGACATGCGTTTTATTATTTTGTTATAAATTATAATATTGTATTGTAAACCATATTATTACAATCAGCCATTAACCTAGAATCCCTTACAGTTACCCTTAAGAGTTGCTCCTGTAATATTAACTTTTCCATTAATATTAGTACAATCCTCAATAATAGCCTTGCCAAATGTTACTTTATAACCAAGTGCAGATGGTTTTCCTGTAAGTGGCCAGTGATAATTATTACCCTTATTAGAATCTGAAATACAATTCTTCATTGTTACAACACCACTCTGGTTGTTTCTATCGAAACCATTAGCATAGTTTCCCTTAGCTGTACATCCAATAAGCTTATGGTTAAGAGGATCAAGGTGAGCTGCCTTTCCTGGTGTTTTATTATCTACTCCACCCATCTTAAATCCGTTACCATCACCATAAATTCCATCACAGTATCCATTGTAGTTAGCCTGGCAGTTTACAAGTGTTACTGCTCCATGAGCTGCATAACAATCCCAGCCATCATCACTATTGTATTCAGCTACACAGTTTTCAAAATAATTACCTTCACCTGAATGAAGTTTCACTGCAAAACCATCAGCATTCTCACCCTTGGCATCTGCATTATGATGAGACTTGCAATTATAAAACTTGTTATTAGCTCCTCCGTTGCTTACCTGAAAACCTGCATCTTCATTATAGCAGCATGTTACATACTTTAATGTATTATTAGAACCTGAAATAAAGATTCCATTATCAGAAGCATTCTTAACTGTAATATTAGAAAGTGTACTTCCATTACCTGATAATGTAATTCCTCTTCCTGAACTTCCGCTTGTCTGTGAGAAATCTATTGTCGCATTATTCTTTCCTGCAAGATTAACACCTGCTGGAAGTGAAACAGCTCCAGACTTAACTGTTCCATCAATAACTACTGTCTGTCCTGACTTAGCCTTCTTAAGTGCATCTGCTAAAGACATACCACCTGCCTTAACCACATAATCACCTGATATAGATGAACCTGAAGATGAACTGCTTCCTGATGAAGAGCTGCCTGAACCTGATGAACTTCCTGATGAAGAACCAGATGATGAGCTGTCCTTAGAATCAACCTGCACCTTGTAAATGTTAATTCCACTGTTCTCTGAATACAGATATATGTATCCCTTAGAACCTGAATATGAATATGTTCCTAAAGAAGCTGTCTTATTAGCTGCAATAGTTCCAAGCTTCTTTCCATTAGAATCAGCTACGATTAAATTACGGGTAGAGCTTCCACTGCTTCTTAACACTACCTTAATTGTATCAGAACCTAACACTGGTACTTTAACTGAACGATATGATGTAGTGCCTGTACCAGAAAGAGCCAGACAATATGTATATGCTGTGCCATCTACTGTTACAGATTCCGCCTTAACCTTCATATTCTTACTGCTTGTTGCCATAAGACCAAGTCCGTCTACTGTAGTACTTGATTTAATAGTTCCTAACTTCTTAAAATTAGAATTCTTGAAATTCCATGAATTCTGTGTTGCCGCATTAGCTGACAACACCGGAACTGCTGTAAAACATACTAATAATACCGCAACAACAGCTACAAAAACCCTTCTTGCCTTCTTAATCATGATTAACCTCCCAAACATTATAGATTAAATAGCAAAAGAGGCGTTATTTTGCTGGCAGTGTCCTATATCATGCAAAATAAATCGCCTCTGTTGCTAAAAATACCATAATAAGGATAAAAATGAAATGGCTTAAAATTACAAAGATTTACGCAAGTATTTGTGCATTTTGTATAGTTCATTCTGAAATATACCGTTTTCTTGATACATTTTTACTTAAAAACTGATTTATTGTCACTTACCTTGATGTGAAAGCGGTTATCCTATGTATAATATTTGATTCCTTTAAGAGGATATGTTCAACATTTTTATGGACGTAAAAATGTATTTTCCCACACTTTTATGTACGAGTTTTTGTGTTACATTACATTTTTCTGCACGAACTTTTCTTAATCCACTCATCGGGCATCTCAAAATGCTGGTAATCTTTTGCATGTTCCCAGTCGCCGCCCCACTCAAATCCATGTTCTGCAAACACCTTATAGCACAAATCGTCATGGTCGATTTTGTGTGGAAATTCAATGCTTCTGTCTGTATACTTTTCAGCATTGGCAGGCTCTACATTTCTTCTGCCATCAACATTTTTCACATAAGGATTATAAAGCGTGTTGATGTCAACCGCCAGCCCTAACGCATGCTTTGACAGCTTCGTTGAATAGGAAATGTATCTGAAATTAAACGCTGAAGAATTATTATCACTCATCGACTTCTCGTCATCAGCATCATATTCATCAATAAGTCTGATTTTTTCAATCTCATAGCCAGCCTCGTAAAGCTGCTTAAATATATCAAGCACATCATCAGCAATCAGCCTGTTCACAACCAGCTCACCTATGTGCGTTTCCCCATCAAATCCGACATGCAAAACTTTAAGATACCGCAAATCTTCTCTTGGAACGGTGCAGTTGTCCTTAAATGATTTCCCCTGCATTTTGGCAAATATGTCGTCTGGAATTGGTGATATGGTAAATGGTTGGGTGTTCATATGTGACTCCTTTACTTTTTCTGGTTATAGCTTCATTATATGAGATATTTTATCATAAGACCTACCAATGTGTAACAAAATGAAGATTGAGTATGTCTATAAAACACGTTTGCGAAAGCAACCTGCAGGAAAAGCCTACTAGATTACATATAAAAGAAGTATTAGTGGGCTTTTTACACTGACAATAAATCTTGTCTATATTAACAGTCGATTTAATATAAAAAATAAACCTACTACAAACAGGTAATCTCCCGATATAGTAGGCATTTTCTTTTGAAAGCTTGAAATCTTTCTCAGATTTGACCCACTAAATTGACAATGCATCATCAATTCGTAGGTTTTTCTTATTAATACGCACAGAATCCAGCAGGTATTTAGTACTCAAATTCAACTATCCTGCAATTCTCACATATGCATGCTTCCACTTTCGTTCTGTGGCTCGCCTTAAGCGGTGTGATTTCAACAAATCCTTTGGCTGTTTTCGCATTTGTGAATACTCCAGGCACTTCATCGGCAAAGCTGAATGCGCCGTCTTTACTGCTGAAAAGGTATCCTTTTCGCATTTCCTTATTACATTTTGGACAAATCATACATAACACCTCATTCCTTAATATCTTTACTAAGAACCAACATTGCCATGCTAAGTTTTTCTTCAAACTGCTCCGCTTTAACAAGCGCTATGCCCTCATTGTCATCGCCAAGCACAACCAGCCTGCTGCCATTCACCAGTCCAAAAGTCTCTCTAGCCTCTTTAGGAATAACTATCTGACCGCGGTCATTCACTGTGACAACACCCCACATGTGTTTGCCTTTGGGTGCCGGCGCCATCTTCTACCCTTCAAGCTGCACATCGTCCTTTATTAAGGAATCCATCGTCACGCCATAAAATTCTGCAAGTCTGCCGCATTTTTCAATGTCAGGAATTGTTTCACCACGCTCCCATTTGGCATACGCCTGCCTCGATATTCCAATAACCTCTGCGATATCCTCCTGCGTCTTACCCGCAAGCGACCTCAGCATAATAAGATTCTCCTGTAGCATAATGTCAGTCCTTTCTGTTGTTATGTATGTATTATAATCCTTGTAAAATGTGGATTCCACCAATTGTAGTTGTCAGAAAAGTGGGAATTGTGGTGGCGTTGGTTGCGTGGAGGGGATTGCTTATATTAATTACATATTCTAAACTAAATTTACAATCTACTACATATCTACGATTCATTATATTAATATTAACTCTGTTAAAAAAAGCTCTAAGATACATTTAAGACTTGATTGCTGCATAAATAGTATTAATTATCGAATTAATATTTCTTATTCTCGATAGATTTATAAACTAGCTTTGAAAATGAGAAATTAATATAACCTCATATTCAGTTTGATAGTTCATCTTTAAGAAAGAATAATCAAACCTTTTATCATGTGTCATTTTATATTCCACTATGTAACTATTAATTCATTGATAATCCGATACAAGCAGACATTACAATAAAATTTACATCCCACTATGTAACTATTAATTCATATGGTGGAGACATTGAGAAGCTGCGTTTGTTTAATTTACATCTATTGATGTTGAAGTAAATGCAAAGATTACACACAACATTGAGAAGCTGCGTTTGTTTAATTTACATCCCACTATGTAACTATTAATTCGCATTTGAGCTATATTTTATGCAGGGCTTAGACTATGATTTACATCCCACTATGTAACTATTAATTCAACGCTCAGGATTTCTAAAACATAATACTGTTTGTCATTTACATCCCACTATGTAACTATTAATTCCCAGCACCAAATTCAATCGCTAACAGTGTGTAAAAATTTACATCCCACTATGTAACTATTAATTCATCTTCCAAGTGTTGCATAAGAATAGAAATATCTTAATTTACATCCCACTATGTAACTATTAATTCACAGTGCGCTGTGCAGTGGATTGAATGTTCTAAAATAATTTACATCCCACTATGTAACTATTAATTCGGATTTCTGCGAGTATGTTCTCTTGCGTTTCTGTATTTACATCCCACTATGTAACTATTAATTCTAAAGAGTTATTTAGTTTCTTGCCTGCTGAAATAATTTACATCCCACTATGTAACTATTAATTCGAATGACGGGAGTGAACCTTTTCCTCCGATTCCGTAATTTACATCCCACTATGTAACTATTAATTCCTTAGCCTTACTGAAATCAGCCATCTTAAGAACATAATTTACATCCCACTATGTAACTATTAATTCTACGATTTTGGATATCAATCCCCAGTATATTCTTCATTTACATCCCACTATGTAACTATTAATTCATTCATGCTTAAGCCTTTCTTGATAAAGACATATTAATTTACATCCCACTATGTAACTATTAATTCTTTTACTGTTATCATATTGTTGTCTCCCTTGTGTTTACATTTACATCCCACTATGTAACTATTAATTCGATAAGATTTACCACCGCTTTTTTCTCCAAGTATCATTTACATCCCACTATGTAACTATTAATTCAACATATCTGTAATCCTGTATATTGTTCTTAATGAATTTACATCCCACTATGTAACTATTAATTCCAAATGTGAAGAACCAATATACCCAGTCTTTAATATTTACATCCCACTATGTAACTATTAATTCTTTTGCAAAGGTAAACGGCAGTCTAATAAATAATGAATTTACATCCCACTATGTAACTATTAATTCTGTCTACTGTATCATAGAAAATCATTAATTTCTCATTTACATCCCACTATGTAACTATTAATTCTGTGTTAAATCTGCCGTAACTCTCCATAATGTCATATTTACATCCCACTATGTAACTATTAATTCTCTACTGTCTGTTGTGCCATTTTGCCTGTCGTTTGCAATTTACATCCCACTATGTAACTATTAATTCGCTATAAAGAGCTGACCTATACTAAGCGTATTGAGCATTTACATCCCACTATGTAACTATTAATTCAGGTGACAAAAGGGTAAGCAAAGCGACAATCAGAAATTTACATCCCACTATGTAACTATTAATTCTGATTATGTAAAGAATAGTTCATCTTCTGTTTTTCATTTACATCCCACTATGTAACTATTAATTCAGTCTTTCATCTTCTCAGAAGGGAGGTGATAGACAATTTACATCCCACTATGTAACTATTAATTCCTAAAATCCATATTATAGATATCCTTGGAATATAGATTTACATCCCACTATGTAACTATTAATTCATAGTTTCGTTATTACTCTGGGGTTGCTCCATGCGAATTTACATCCCACTATGTAACTATTAATTCTCAAGCGATATTTTATAATTCTTTTAACTATTTAGAAATTTACATCCCACTATGTAACTATTAATTCATGATTCCGGCAGCTATTAGTTACATCGCTCTTCGTAATTTACATCCCACTATGTAACTATTAATTCCTGTCCTTTTCTACGAACATATTCATTAACTACTATATTTACATCCCACTATGTAACTATTAATTCCATGTTATCCTTACATTTTACAGAATAAAACTTATATTTACATCCCACTATGTAACTATTAATTCTTTTGTTGCCGCTGCTGTCTTGGCTGCTGTTTCTTCATTTACATCCCACTATGTAACTATTAATTCCGACGACGATTTCATCGAAAGAATTGACCGCATCAATTTACATCCCACTATGTAACTATTAATTCAGTCCTTTCTTCCAGGTAAGAAATAAAATCTTCTTCATTTACATCCCACTATGTAACTATTAATTCAGATCCGCCTGATTGTTGGACGTCGCGGCGTAACAAATTTACATCCCACTATGTAACTATTAATTCGGCTTAGTCGAAGTATATTGTCCAAGATGTAGCAGTATTTACATCCCACTATGTAACTATTAATTCTTGTAAGAAGTCCGTTCTGCTCTTTACTTGTAATATTTACATCCCACTATGTAACTATTAATTCCCGTAAGTTTTTATACAGCTTTAAATCTCAAAACCAAAATAGTTATTTGTCGACCTAATAAATTCATACATAAATTTCTAATGCTATTTTGAATAAATTCAACTTAAACATATTAATAGAGCCATTGTCGACCCCGCTTATATTTTACACTATAATGAGTCGACAATCAATTTATAAAATCAATATTTTCATAACATAGTATAATTCCAAAATAATTAACGTACTAATTTAAGCCAAACATCATCTATTGACATTCCCCCAATTTAATATATTTTTCATTCGGATGGTTCCCTACAAAAAACACTTAATCATAATGTTGTCTTACCTCAATTCTATTTATAATTTACAAACTTTTTAGTAAGGTGCAAGCACTTAGACCATTGTGCATATATTTAAAACTTTCTTGCTCTTGTAGCCTTTATCTACTCCTAATTATTTTCTCATATGTGTTTGTTCATTCTATTCAACTGATCATCTGTATAAAGCATTACTGATATACCATGAATAAAATCCCAGAAATTATGATAACAGTTAATGCCTCACAGCCCCAGATGATCTACTCCATACCCTGTTGTCTGCACAAAATCTGGATATTCTTCTGCTGCCATACACACCCCTTCCTGTTGCACCGGTGCAACTTGGGTATAAAAATACCACCAATCTTGTGACTGGTGGCTGCTACTTTAATACTTTTTCAATCTGTTCTACTCTTAAATCCTCTGTTATTGTTCCATCTTCTGTGTCTATATCTGCAATAAAATATTCATCCGTTTTATAAATTTCTACTATTGAGGCTTTCCTACCATCTTTTAGAAGTACTCGATCATATAATTCTATTTTCATCATTATCCATCCTTACTTATCAACATATACAGATACAAGCCTCTTATCACTGCCATCCTGAATCCAAGCAGTTAAAACCTTTGCTTTTTTACCATTAGGACCTGCTAATTCTAATATTTGCTCATATCTCATTCCGTAACCATTATCACCTTTTTCAATAAAATTATCCTCTACAAGATTATCTAAGATATTTTGCCGTAAATCTTCAAAATTATCTACTGTATACCCTAACGCTTCTTTAAATGCCTTTGCCTTATCGGGTGCTTTTAAAGGATTCAGTGCATACTGTATGAATTTTTGTTCTGACATTTTATTGGCAAATAACTGTAAGTTTTGTTTTATTGTACCACTTCTATCTACTTTTGCAACATTTTTAACTCCTGCCTTAACCTTAGCCTCTTTAATAACCTTTTCTATGCTCTCTGGTATCTCCTGTCCTTTTTCCTTAGCAAGAAAACCTTCCGCGAATGCTTCATATGGACTCTCTGTTGCATATTTACTTATTTTTGCAGTTTCTATCTTAGCATTTGCAGAATAATATGAGTTGATATCGTACTTCCAGTCACCGTTAATGAGCTTACCACCTAAATCCTTTGCACCAAACACGCTTGACTTCTGAACATAGTCCGCGTTAGCATGCCTATGTATGAAATGACCATATTCATGGGTTAATGTATCCATGAGGTTCTCCCTGACTGCCATACGCTATGTATTCAGCTCAATTTCTGCCTCAGCCTTATTGATAACTGCCTTTTCTCTATACTCTATAAGAGAATCTTCGGATTTATTAACAATATCAGCATAGTTGTTAATATCATTGAATCTGTTAGATATATATCTTGTCGTCAACCCAATTATATGTAACTGTGGCATCTGGCACTTTTGACGGATCATACACAACACCTTTTGGCATAATGCCATATTTGTCCTTAAGCTTAGTTAATGTATCTTCCAATACGTCAACTGTATCAGGTGTCATTTTCTTAGATAGCTTTATTTTCTCAATTGTACCGGCTTTAATAAGCCTATTCTGTGCTTCATTCTTGTAAACCTCCTGCTTATCAAGCATATCACCATTAAGAACTTCTACCTGCTCCTGCATCTTCTTTCTTTCAGTAGCAGACTGCCTTAATATTCTCATATCTTCATCAGTGCCAGTTCCATCAATATATACTTTCTTTTCAAGAGGCTTTTCTTTTTCAAGACTCGCATTTATCTGTTTCTGCATATCCGCAATCTGGCTCTTGATATTATTAATCTCTGTCTTAGCAGTAGCTTTATCAAATTCTGAATGTCGTTTCTTCCATTCTTCTTTCCTCTGCCTGATTGTATCTTGATATTTAGAATCATTTCTTAAGCTTTGTGCCTGTTTCCTCCTTGCTACAGATATACTCTGTTTTTCCATATTCTGAATTTTATTATCCGCATCATTATTTCTATTCCATTTAAACACTCATCCCTGCCATACCTGATGCGTAGGTCTTGCTGTCTCATGCCAACTTACTTCTACATAATCCGTATGCAGCTTTTCCATTTTCTGCTCTGTTACCTTTGTCGTGACTTGTGTAACTGCAGTCATTATGGCTCGTCTTGCTGCTACCTCTATACGGCTCGTCCTTCCACTTGCATAATCTATTGTCCTTAACCCAGAATTCGTCATTTCATTTATGGTTTTTTAATAACCTTACCATATGAAAATGCACCGCTGGTTATCTCCATATTGCCCCGTTTAATGTATCTTTGTAATACTTAGTTAATTTACATCCCACTATGTATCTATTAATTCGCAAATGCACCTATAGTAACAACTATCGCATCAAAATTTACATTCCACTATGTATCTATTAATTCCGATAAGGAGATATCTCACCCTTAGATATAACTGTAATTTACATCCCACTATGTATCTATTAATTCATATTGAGCAATCCATTCTATTACGGAGCTGTACGTATTTACATCCCACTATGTATCTATTAATTCGGAAAATGGCAGGGCGCTTCCTATACCACTTGAAATGATTTACATCCCACTATGTATCTATTAATTCCCACACGCTGTCACCACTTCTGGATTTTTGTTTAAATTTACATCCCACTATGTATCTATTAATTCTCGGCATTTTCCTAAAGTTTAGTGCCATTAAGTTTATTTACATCCCACTATGTATCTATTAATTCGAGCGAATCGACATCGTGGATGCAATCATTGATGCAATTTACATCCCACTATGTATCTATTAATTCGAGAAGCTGCGTATATCCCGGAAAGAAGCGTACAAATTTACATTCCACTATGTATCTATTAATTCTATTTTCTTTTACACCTTTTACTGTACTTGTTTTGCATTTACATCCCACTATGTATCTATTAATTCGCGGATTTCTGCGAGTGTGTTCTCTTGCGTTTCTGTATTTACATCCCACTATGTATCTATTAATTCTTTGTGTGTATGTAAACAATCCACATATATCAAACTATTTACATCCCACTATGTATCTATTAATTCCACTGCTACAGCTTCTAAGGCTTCTAAGTAATTAAGATTTACATCCCACTATGTATCTATTAATTCAAAAGCGTCGTAAACGAGCGCCGCTTGGTCTAACTTATTTACATCCCACTATGTATCTATTAATTCGCCAGCAAAGGCATCACAAAGCATATTGTAAACATGATTTACATCCCACTATGTATCTATTAATTCCTTATCTGCATCATTTACAGCAAATACCTGATTCTTATTTACATCCCACTATGTATCTATTAATTCAGGATCATGCTCTGTAACATATATGTACTTGGCTTTATTTACATCCCACTATGTATCTATTAATTCTGATAGAAAATGTTATATCTTCCCCAGTCTTTTCAAATTTACATCCCACTATGTAACTATTAATTCGCCATTTTAGAAAGAAAATACATAGACCGCCAGGGTATTTACATCCCACTATGTAACTATTAATTCCCATACACTTTCACCTTATCTCTTTCTATGCTTTTATTTACATCCCACTATGTAACTATTAATTCAAAAACTCTTCTGAATTGTAACTTATCGTAGATATATTTACATCCCACTATGTAACTATTAATTCAACATTCGACATTGTTTGCTTTGATTTCTATAGAACATTTACATCCCACTATGTAACTATTAATTCGGACTTACACAGGAAGTTATTACTTCGGTTGTTACATTTACATCCCACTATGTAACTATTAATTCTGTCATTTATACCTCCCTGAGTCTGAAGCTCCCCGCATTTACATCCCACTATGTAACTATTAATTCTGAAAGAGCCATCCCATCTTGACCAGCTATAGCCATTTACATCCCACTATGTAACTATTAATTCTGGCTAAAACAAAGTATTCTTCCCATATTATTTTGATTTACATCCCACTATGTAACTATTAATTCCCGTAATTTTATATACATCTTTAAACCTCTAATCTAAAGCTGTTATTTGTCGTTCTAATAAAATCTCACATATATTACTAATGTCATTTTCAATAAATTCAAATTAAACGCATAAATTAAGCCTTTGTCGACCTTGCTTATATTTTACACTATAATAGGTCGACAAGCAATTTCAAATATATCTTTATCATTTTTCACTTATAACTTTTCTTGCTTTTCCCACAATTCACAAAATACATAAGTCGATGTCAAATCAATGCCATTGCTAATTGTAAAAACAGTGATATTTTTACCCTTGAGAATAATTTCATAAGTACCTCTAAAATGTTTTTATATTGTTTAAGGCATTCAAAACTTTGCTATCAGATTCCATATTAAATAAATCTTTTTCATCTCAAAAATATTTTCAATTCCTCAGATTGTCTAATTTGTAAGTCATATTCTTTTAATTTTATCTTTTAAATATATCATTGTTCTGTCTATTTACTACTATATTTTCTCACCAGTTCCCTATCGCTGGCATATATTCACCATCAATTTTCTACTGTGATTACCCATGATGCAACCAGCGTATTCATGATAAAAAGGTCAAAAAAGATTACAAACAGGATTAGAAACAGCAATATACTGTCATGCTGGTTGATCAGTTTGACAGGCTGTCTAGGTATTCCTTAGACCCGGATAATCAGAAGATGTATGCAGCTAGGAAGGAACAATGGGAGCAACAATTATCAGATAGTCAGGAATATAGACCGATAATAAGAGGCGATAGTAAGACAATCGAGGTTAGACCAGATACAAAAGTAGATGTAAAAAAGATTAATACATATCAGGAAGATATATATGTATCAGATAATGTTGATATAAAGCCAAGAACATTACACGAGATTTATACCAATACTGTTAAGGCACTTAAAAAATGGGATATTTCAAAAGATAGGATGCCAGAGATAAGAATATTGTCAAAAGATGAATTAAAGGCATATGGAAAGTATGATGCAGTAAATAATGTTGTATATTATATCCCAGAAATTGCTAATAAAGACATTGTGGGACAAAAAGGTGTAACAGAGTATCATGAGATGTGGCATATGAAGCAAGCTGAAAAATTTAGAAGTAAAGGCTGGAATATCACTAAAGAGAACTATAGCGAGTATATTAGAGAATTAAATAAAGAGTGTAAGAAAACAATTGACGCACTTGGTATAAATGAATATAATGTGGGTAAGATAAGTGATTATGCAAAGAAAATGTATTTTGCAAATCGTTATGATGAAGTTGAAGCGGAATATATGACATTAATAAAAAGAAAGGGGTAAGATTATGCCAGTAAAATATCCAGAAGAGATACAGAAACTTATTGATATTTTTGAACCATTTATGGTTGGGTGTCATCTTGAAAATGCCCCTAAAGAAGCAATAGAAGCTGCTGAGAAATTTAAAAAGTGGGCTTGGGAACAGGGACAGTAGATGAGTAGCCACCAGTCGAGAGATTGGTGGTATTTTTATACCCAATTTTAAGAAAGTGAGGATTTAGAAATGAAGAATTATGCAAGAGCAAAATCTTAGGCAGATATGCTTGCAGAAGATTTGTGCATAGTAGAATAATTCAAAGTTGCACCGGTGCAACAGAATAACGATAAAAAATATTTCTCTTGAAATTACACCTATTCGCAGATTTACATTCCACTATGTATCTATTAATTTTAAATACTCCGGATGATTAAGCACGCTGTCCTGCCCATTTACATCCCACTATGTATCTATTAATTCTCATACGGAGTCTCCTGTGCTGCCTTGTCATCTGTATTTACATCCCACTATGTATCTATTAATTCTGTGCGTAATTCACACAACAACAACACGCTAAACTAATTTACATCCCACTATGTATCTATTAATTCTATTAGCGGACCTATAACAAATGTTGACCATTACAATTTACATCCCACTATGTATCTATTAATTCGTCAATGACATAGATAATACACTGTCCGTCATAATCTATTTACATCCCACTATGTATCTATTAATTCTCTAAGCTGTACGAGTATTTCAGAGGTCACATCCGTATTTACATCCCACTATGTATCTATTAATTCGACGAAATGCAACTTGCTGTTATGGCTTATAATCTATTTACATCCCACTATGTATCTATTAATTCAAGGGCACAATGGCAGATAGACGCTCACGGATACATTTACATCCCACTATGTATCTATTAATTCATAATATTCCGTTTTGTACTGCGTAATCTTCATAATTTACATCCCACTATGTATCTATTAATTCTTTCTGAAAGCCGAGTTCATGTTAATTACTCCGTCATTTACATCCCACTATGTATCTATTAATTCTCCCAAAACGAAAACGTGAAGCCACAGATTGTCACATTTACATCCCACTATGTATCTATTAATTCGATGACGCTGCACAAATTACCCCTACAGTTACATAATTTACATCCCACTATGTATCTATTAATTCCCTTATTCCCTATAGAATCAAATATAGCTATAAATATATTTACATCCCACTATGTATCTATTAATTCTAGATAATGATTTGTAAGTGGGTTTCTATATCTTACTAATTTACATCCCACTATGTATCTATTAATTCTCAAACACTCCTAAAGGGTGTTTAATTCCTTTCTTGTATTTACATCCCACTATGTATCTATTAATTCTCCATGATGATATAAAATCAGAATACAGATATTTTTATTTACATCCCACTATGTATCTATTAATTCGGTTATATGGGGCCTGCGCTCCCATATGGCAGGCTAATTTACATCCCACTATGTATCTATTAATTCTATTATGATTTCTCTTTATACTGGTACTCCTGGCTCATTTACATCCCACTATGTATCTATTAATTCTTCCAATTCTTTCAAAGGTTATGCCAATAGTAAAATTTACATCCCACTATGTATCTATTAATTCCCGTAATTATTAAAGCCTCTCTGTTTCTCAACTCTGAAGCGTTATTCTGTCTACCCTTTAAATCCGCCAAGAGATTACTAATACTTTATGCCCTTAATATGCCAGAAGCATAGCAATATCGCCATTGTCGACTCTGTGCATATTTTACACTATTTCTGGTCGACAATCAAATTATGAAACTCGTCAAATCATCTTCCTTACCCCAAAATTCTTTATCCAGCCATTTTTCACTCCTGCTTTTGAATAAAATGACTGAATCCAGATTAGCATTAACATGTGGTTTCAACTCACGTCGTAATTTTTCTAATTGAACTGTTGATATTTCTCCTTCAAAGACAGAATTCTGAATATGCGTCAGATACTTTTTGCAGATTTTGAAAATATGTGACCATCTCTTTTGCCCATTTTCATCTTTACTAACATCATATACAAGTACAATATACATATACTACCACCATATTCTAAACCCTTCATATTCTTTCTCGCCTATTAAATGCTTTATAAGCTTATATGCTTCTAACCTCATCAGATACTGATAAGACACCTGCCTTCCCAATTCTTTATGCATTATCGTTTTCTTCATACGATTCTCAAATTCTGAAACAATAAGTTTAGAAGCTTCTTTCTTAAGATGAAGATAGTTAAGTTCTTTTGTAAAGCTGTCTTCTGTTATCTGTCTTCTGTTTAACAACGAAAATATCAATCTGTCTCCTATCAATGGTTTAAATACTTCCGATATATCCAGACATAATGAATATCTTCTTACTCCCGGTTCATGCAGATAACTTATCGTTGGATTCAGTTGTGTATGATATATCTCGCTTAATAAACGCGTATACACCAGGGAATTAACAAATGAAATCAATGAATTAATCATATTGTCTGGCGGATGCATAACACGCTTATCAAACTGTATATCCTGATTAACAATCACATTCCACGCTGCATAATATCTCTTTCTTATATTTCCTTCAATTCCCATCAATTCTTCTATTGTCCTTGCTTTACAAAGAGTTCCACGAAGTGAATCTATATCCCTCATATATTCCGAGACATCTTTTTCGCGGCCATTATAATATCTGAGATTTCTATATATATTATCTGCTGCCGCCTGTATAAATTTTATGGCAATATCCAATCTCTTATCATAATCCACATAATGTTCAACCTGCTTAACCAGCAACTGACCTGCCGGATTTCCATCCTTTGGATAAAAACTTCCTGAATAATAATTATAATAATTAAAGAAATGTATAGGTATTCCATACTGCGATATATAATTAAGAAATGTCGTATTAAACGACATCTCAGACATTACATATATATCTGAAATTCTTTCAATTGGAATATCTCTTTTTTCTCCGTCATAAGCAGTGAACTGTAATGTATTATCCTTGCGTTTTAAATCCCCATTATTATACACATAAAAACTCTGTTTCAATTATCATCACCTTCTTCTGTCTATATAAAACACAAATCATAATATGCACATTTTTTGCATATCTTTTTCTCTTCCAGCTTCGGCGGATACTCCTGATTCTTCACACTAATGATTTCTTTTATAATATCGTCTAGTTTTTTACAGTCCTCATCCGACAATTCTACATCAACATTTTTCTTCAGCAGCGGATAGTCTATCACGCCATGAAGTCCATCCACATTTCTTTTTTTCAGGTAATATAGATAATACTTAACCTGCCATATTCCAGCCTCTTCTATACTCTTGCTCTTCTTTATCTCATGAAGTTCATTTTTTTCATGAATAAAATCAATATTAATAATGCCATCTATTTCAATATGCTTATCATCCCGCTTGTAACTGTTCTCATCCAGTAATTTTCCAAGCTGCACATTTTCATTCTCATCTTCCATATTAATCTGATGACAAAAATACCATAACTTTCTTGAGCACACGAAATAATAATAAATCATCACTCCTGTTATTCTTTCTTCCATAAAATGCTCCTATCGTATGAATATTCAGACAAATATATCTCTTTCATATTCGCCTAAAACTAACCCTGCTCCTGTTAAATCCACAACATTGAAATCGTACATAATACATGATCTATGAATATCACTACCATATATTACATCACGATCTATCCCATCCGGATATTTCTTATAAGCATATAACTGTATAGAAATCACATATGAATCCAGCTTTGTTCTTGCGTCATTCTTCTCTCTTCTATCAGCATCAGAGCTATGCATTATATCAATACACTCGCTTATAACTTCACGATTATCTTCATATACGTCATCAGGAATAATTTTAATACTGTTAATATCCCTGAATTTTTCATCAGCTTCACTTTTACTGTATTCTGCTGGTGTCAGTTCTTTAAACATTGCAAGAAACTTCTCTATATCCCTGTAATAATCCGTATCCTTTATCTCATCTGTACAGTATACTTTATTGATATATTCAGATTTGTCTGATTCTGTCATAACTCTGCCAATATATTTTTCTAAACACTCAACAGAACGAGTGTATATCTCACGATTATATATAGCCCGGCTGACTCCTACTCCATTTGCATTAATGTATATATGTATATTGGCCTTATCCGGAATATACCGACCTTTCCTGTTGCATCTTCCCATTCTCTGCAACAAACTATCAGCCGTACTCATCTCTGTATACAACACATCAAAATCAATATCCAGACTTGCCTCAACTAACTGTGTTGTTACCCATATTCCCGTTTCATTTTCACTATCTGAGAACTTTATAATCTCATTTTCCAGCATTCTCTTATGTTCTTTGGTAAATCGTGCATGCAGAAGATGAACATTATCTGTTTTTTCGGTCAGGCTTTTATATATCTGCTGTGCCTTTTTTACCGTATTGCATATTACAAGAACCTTTTTATCATAGCTATCTTCTACAACCCTATCTATTTCTATATCGCCATCTTTTATATCTATCCAATGTCTTTTAAGATTCGATAATGCAAAAAAATCCCTGTATTCATACTGATTATCAGCCATCAATCCATATTTATGCATAAGACTTCCCAATACCGGTGGAAATGTTGCTGTTATTATGGCAAATTTCCCACCCATATCAGTCACTATCTTTAATCCATATATTATTGCTGCTATTACTGATGGACTATATGCCTGTATCTCATCAATAATTATCTTAGAATATTTCAATGTAGCTGCAAATATTTCTGTTCCCAACGCCTTATACACAAACTTAAACAACTGATCTACTGTACATATAGTAAGCGGCTGAGATAATAATTTTGCTTTCTGATATTTTTCATATCCATCAGAATCTGTTTCGTTTACCTGGTCTTCAAAATAATAATGCATACTGTCTGAATGAAGTATTGCCACGTCCTTATATTCATACCTGTCTCTTATTCTTTCATATATTGCATTCGATGATACTACATATGGCAATGTATAAAATCCCTTTTCACCATTAAGCCATAATAATGATGCCTCTGTTTTTCCCATTCCAGTTGGTGCAACCACAACAAGATTCTTATCACATTTATCTCTCATATACTCCTGAACTGGTCTTAATCCATGCTGTTGAAAAATGTTTTCTATAGATGTTTTAAGATATTTTGTTGTGAAAGCAGAACAATCCTCTGCTTCTGTATAACCAGCACTCACTGTATAATCAAATTTATTCAGCAGACCTTTGATTAGCACAAATTCCTGCCATTCATGCAAATATTCATTCTTATCATAACAGCTCATGATGTATTTGCTTCCCGATATGCTGCCTGTATTTCTGAACAGAAGATATTTATTTATACCCGAAACCTTAGCTTTGATACTTTCATCATTTAAAAAATCCCTTATATATGGGTTATAGTATTTCTTACAGAAATTTAATATTATATCATCACCGTTTTTATCTTCTCTGACATGATGATGATATACTGCTGTATAGAAAGCTTTATAATCATCATTATCTGCTTCTGGTATATGATTCTTAAATTCTTCAGGCGATGTCGTCATTGCACTTAAAAATCCGTGTGGTATCTCCTGAGTCTTTATTACATCCAACTCTTTATTTATCTTAGATTGAAAAACAATGTTTGCCTTTCCCAGGTCATGCACTCTGCATGCTTCTATTATTATTGCTTTTTCTTTTTCTGTAAAATAATGTCCGAATTTTTCAAAAAAATCCTGTGCACATTTAACTGTATCATCCAGATGCTGTTTTAATGTCACCTGTTCTTCTTTAGAACCCCCATTCGGAACTGACTTTGCAAAATATTCCATCTACCCCTCCATACATTTAAATCCACAATGTAACTATTAATAAAATCTCATCACGCAAATATTACAACATCTTCATCATCCGTATCATCTACATACGCTCTTTCCAGGCATTTATGAGGCGGGCAGTAATATGCCTTAACTCTTCCACCTTCTTTTTCAGACTTCCATCTCCTTAACCCCTGTTTAGTTATCTCATATTCTTTATTCAATGTATAAACAGTTGCTTCAACAGGTTCTTCCCCCATGTAAGACACAGGAATATACATATCGTGATTAGTCAGTACTTCTTCATCTTCTTTTAATGAAACAATTCTGACATCTCTTATATCTATAATATCCTCATATCTTCCAAGAGACAGATACGTTGGCGGATTCTTAAGTGCCTGATATATTATTTCAAAATCAGCCTCATCCTCTGGCACAATATGTATTATGAGCTTGCATTCACATAACAGTTCAACATTGGCTATTCCCTTAAATATTCCATAATTATCGCCATCTTTTACGCATATCTGATGCCTGCCTTCTTCATATCTGGCACCTGCTGAAAATGAATAGCGTGTATACAAATCAGATATAGTCCCTTTGTTATCGCCCTGAATACTCAGCTTCATTTTGTGATACTCTTTAAATCCACATGCGGCATGTATCATTCCACTTACTGTTGAATATGGTGGAAGAGGATAGGTCTCTTTAATTATAAAACTGCTCGGTTTTCTATAATTAACAAGATTCTGAAAACAATCCAGTCTTATTGCTCTATGCATAGTACTCATCCACTTTCTTCTTAAACTCTCCAAATGCTTCTGCTATTGTTACAGCCCCAAGTTTTTCCTTAATCTGACTGTCATTATTAAAGATTCCTGATGTTACTCCTACTATTGTAGAATTTTCAAGATCTTCACTACTTTCTTTCATTTCTACCAATGTATCAACATTTATCATATTATTATCAATCTTAACTATGTTTTCAAAAAACGGATTCTTTCTTTCATAGTTACCACCTATGATAAATAATGGAGATAAATTCTCTCTCCTGCCGCGTATATCTCTATAAAGATACTGAACGGTTTCAAGAAGTGTTTTAACCCTTTTAGCTTTTTCCTCCTTTGATACATTAATCTCTCCATCAATTCCAACCCTGTCAAGATCCACTGAAATTGTATATGCATAATAAGAACGGTGAATTTCACTCTGTGCAATACCATTGTCAAGATTCTGGCGCTTAGCTAATCCCATATTAGTAAGAAACTCCAGCTCCCCCTGATATGGTTCAAGTGATATAGCGTTGCTAAGTCTAGCCACTGCACTTCTTGTTGATGCACCTCCCCTTGCATTATCGTCCTTTGCCATTGTCTTCATATAACCAAATAAATCTATTTCTGGGTAATCCTCAATAGTAGCTGATGGAGCAAACTGTACAACTCCGCTCTTATCCTCGACAGGTGTGTTATCCCACTCAGCCTGCTGTACAATATTGTATCTTATTGCCTGCCTTGATATATATGAATACTGGCTTGCATTACCTCTTGTCATTTTCTTAATATTAGAAATATTACCTAATCCTTCTCCATAATTCGCACTCTCTGCAACAAATACTATTGTCATTGTCAATCCGTTCTTACTCATCTAAATAACCTCCTCATTCTTCTTATTCTGTCTGCAACCTTTTAATCCCAAAACAAATGCATATCCATATTCTTCAAATAACTCCTGATTTTTCTGGATATATACAAACTCTCTTGGAATAACTAATTTATCAGCCTGTCCCACTTCAGCTGGCACCTTACAGGTACAATATAATCTCATTACAATATCCAGAAATTTTCCTGTATTTCTCTTAGATAATGCATTAAGAAGCTGATATATTGTTCCTTTGATACATTCATCATCCTTTGCCCCTTTTGAAGACAATATGGCAGTTCTTAAAGCAAAACCACTATCCATTACTGTTATACTTCCCATTTCTATAACCTTACCTCCATTTCCTTGCAAATCCTTATCTTTCTTAACAAGTGCACTATACAACATTACAACATATATCCAATAAGCCGTTACTATCTGTCCCGCATTATCAGAATCAAGATTATTCTTTAGCACTTTCTTTAGAAGCAATTCCTGACTTCTATGTTTCAGAATATTCATAACTACATTTTCGTATATATTAAGATAATCTGCTCCAATTCTTGTGTAAGGATATTCTCCTAAATACTCTAAAGCTTTTCTTACCTTTTCATCATTAAATGTCTGAAGTGCTTCATTACTTATTACAGAAAAGGTATATTTATCCTTCTCATCTGTTCCCTTTAAAATAACCTGAATATTGTTAAGCTGTTCAACTTTACAATCCATCAACTGCTTCAACATTCTGGCAAACCATTGTGTATATCGCTCAGCTTCTTTTTTCTCTGCCTCTGTCACAATCTTTCCACTCCTGCTATTACAAGCCAGTAACTGATTAATTGATGAATTAGTATTCATAAATGCAAAGCGCTGTCCTAAAAGTGTGAATCCCAGCGGACTGGCAGCATATACAAATGCGCATGCAGGACACAAAAAGGCATCTACTTTACAATTCCAGAATGCAGACTTTTTTCTCGCAAGATCATCTGCCATATCCTTCATAAAAGCAATAGAAACACGTTCCTTATTTCCCATTGGTCTTCCACAGTCTATACACATATCCTTATCTTTATCATGATTTGTCCTGATATATTCTTTAAATGGTTTTGTAAAATCCTGTTCAAACAATATACGCATGTCCTTCTTTGCATTAGCTCTTAGCAGAAAACATTTACCATCCCAGAAACGGTTAATATAGTTATATATGACGCTCTTCATTACAAATGTTTCTTTACACTTTGGCTGCATTATAAAGTTCTTGATACCTTCAAGCCTCTGTTTTAGTTCTTGTGATGTTGATTTCGCATTTAATTTATTTTGCTGAAGATTCACATATATCTCAGACCCATCAACTTCGTTTCTTATATTTTCAAATCCAGCCTTATAACTATTGGACAAAAGCTTATCATTTATAAACTTGATATCTTCCTTATCTTCTTTAACCAGCTTGTCCGGCTTCCATTGGTCATTATCAATTTTGCATATAATCTTGTTAATTCTGTCTAATATTCCTTTATATACTGTAGAATCTCCATAATAGTTAACACAGGCATCAAAATACATTCCAGTCCAGTCACACTGCTGCACGAAATCCTCGTCAATCCATAATCCCTGCTCATACAGTTCAAGCCCATCTACCGGTCTGTTCTGCATTTTTATGCCATAATCCTTTCCGCTCTCTGCATCTGACATATCCAGCATATAGTTAAGACCTACTATCCCCGCATTTTTCAGGAAATCTCCCATAGTTACCAGATATTTACCCACATTCTGTCCCTCCTTTCCTAAAATTATAGTAATATTTCGAACTTACCGTGACCTTCTGATCTTCTGGCTCCCATTCCTGCCTGATAAAGAATATTAAGCAGCTCACAATTACCTCTAAGCTTATATATTCCAAGGTTAGCATCCACCTTTCTTCCAAAGCAGTTAACTACTACTTTTCTTGCTTTGACAGGTTCTATTGATAATCCTTCTGTATCAACCCCGATTTCCATTTTCTGAATGAAAATCTCTACATTTTCACATAATGCCTTTGAAAATCCTTCATCTGCATATGTATAATAAATGTCTTTGTTAGTCACACTGTCGTGCCGTCTTACAATCAATGGACTCTGCATCTTTACAATAATTTCATCATCAACAATATCTTTACGATTGTTTGACCTTATTGAAATCAATTTCATAGAATTGCCACTGACAGGATACTGCTTGTATCTCATAAGCTGAAAAGCATTAAACCATTCTATAATCTGTCCCATATCAGCATCTGTAAAAAACACTTTAAATCTGTTGTCCCTAAGAAATATAGTGTCACCTTTAAATACCGCACCTGGCAGATATGTACTGAATGTAAATGATTTAATAATTGAATGCTCCTTATTATATAATCGCTCAAACATATCTTCCGAATAATTCCTGCTTGCTGCTTTTAAGAAACTAACCATCAATCTCTCATATTCCAGCGGTAACTGTGGCTTTTCAAGTTGAAATTCTAAAGATAGCTGTATCATTGTATCACCTCCTTTTGCTTAATTATGTAGTTCATATCTGGATATTACTACTTTAGATTTAAGATGTCAATATAAATTATCAATTTGGATTAAAAAACTTTGTTTGATTTTTAATGTCACTTATTATAATATACATATATAATTTCTACATTTTGGGATGTAAATAATTGATAATTAATATAATCAACTTTTAATAGCTACATTTTGGAATTCTCCCATCCCCCAAACCTTTCCATTGTTATTTCCAATCCCATATATTATAATTTTTCTTAACCAAACAAATGAAGGAGATTTATTTAATGAAGAAAACTAATTTTTGGAACAGCCTGCCGTTCAAGCTGATGGTAGGTGTTCTGGCTGGCGTTGTTATCGGGCTGGTGCTCAGTTCGACGGATGGCAATGCATTTTCAAAGGCCATATTAAATATTGTGGTGACGCTGAAATATATTCTTAACCAGATTATTAATTTCTGCATTCCGCTGATTATTATCGCATTTATCGCACCTTCGATTACACAGATGGGTAAAAATGCGTCTAAGCTGCTTCTTATTGCAGTAACTATCGCATATTCTTCATCTGTCGGAGCAGCTTTGTTCTCGACTGCTGCCGGATATGCGCTGATACCACATTTGTCAATTTCATCTACAGCGGATGGATTGAAGGAACTGCCTGCGGCAGTGTTTGAATTGTCGATTCCGCAGATTATGCCTGTTATGAGTGCTCTCGTGTTCTCTATCATGATCGGACTCGCAGCGGCATGGACAAAGGCTGAGTTAATCTCTGACCTGCTTGAAGAATTCCAGAAAATCGTGCTTGCGATAGTTTCAAGAATCATGATACCGATTCTTCCATTTTTCATTGGACTTACTTTCTGCGGACTCTCATACGAAGGTTCAATAACAAAGCAGGTTCCAGTGTTTCTGAAAATTATAATTATTGTATTAATCGGACATTACATTTGGATGGCTCTGCTTTACACAATCGCTGGATTGTATTCTAAGAAGAACCCGATTGAAGTAATCAGACATTACGGTCCTGCATACCTGACATCAATTGGAACAATGTCATCTGCTGCCACTCTTGCAGTTGCCCTACAGTGTGCCGGCAAATCAAAGGTTTTGAGAAAGGACATGGTCTCTTTTGGAATTCCTTTGTTTGCAAATATACATTTATGCGGTTCAGTGCTGACAGAGGTATTTTTCTGCATGACTGTATCAAAGATTTTGTATGGCACTATTCCATCAGCCGGAACTATGATTCTGTTCTGCGTGCTTCTCGGAATATTTGCAATCGGTGCACCTGGCGTACCTGGCGGAACAGTTATGGCTTCGCTCGGACTTATTACCGGCGTGCTTGGATTTAACGACACTGGAACTGCCCTGATGCTCACTATATTCGCACTTCAGGACAGCTTCGGTACTGCCTGCAATGTAACTGGCGATGGCGCACTCACACTTATCCTCACTGGCTACGCAGAGCGACACGGTATTAAAGAAGGCATAAAAGAAGATGCCGGCAATTAAACATTTTTACAAATAAAGTGTTATAATTAACTTATCAATTACACGCGCCACAGCGTAGAAATGAGGTAAATATATGCCATTTATCAATTCTAAGATTAGCACTTCTCTCTCAGAAGCGCAGGAAACAGAGATTAAATCACGCCTTGGACAGGCTATCCAGACTATTCCCGGCAAATCTGAAAGCTGGCTTATGGTCGGTTTTGAGCCTGATTACAGACTCTATTTCAGAGGAAGCAATGACGAACCTATGGCAATGGTTGAAGTAAGTGTCTATGGCAGCGAGAATCCGGCTGCATTCTCAAAACTTACTGGACAGATATGTGACATTTTCAATGATGTTCTCGGAATCGCACCTGACCATGTGTATGTTAAGTATCAGGCCGTCTCTAACTGGGGATGGAATGGAGATAATTTCTGATATGAAAGAAGGAGAGCCACTTTGCCGGTGACTCTCCTTTATTTATCAATGCATTTGTATGTACTATTCATTAATCAAAAATGTTATTCCAGCCGAAATTACCATTAACACCACTATAATGAAGAGAGCAATATACTTTCCCTTTTTTTCAGCCAATCCAATAGGTGTCTTATACTTTTCATCAACTCTTGCATCTCTTTGTTCATTCCTGATATTCTGCTCTATCTCCAAATCCCTCAGTTTTATATATTCTTCATAATGACATTTTTCAAGCTGATCTTCCTCTTCGTGCACCAGTAACTCCAGATTTTTCTGGTATGAAGCACCGCAGTTACTGCAGCCACATTTATCTGTACTCCTGCCCCTTAACTTATTATTGCAATATTCACATGTAAACTCATAATCTGTTGCTGGCTTATAAATAGGCGGATTTCCTATTTCAAAATTCAAATATTTATGACGAATCAGCTTGTATCTCTTAACCGACTTTAATGTGTCAGTTATATGGTCTATCTCTTTCTCAATAGCATTTTCCTGTGTCTTAAGATACTGCAGATAATTCTGATGCATAGCCCGTCTCTTTGATAAATATTCTTTATTTTTGCCGAAATCGCCCGCACACTTAGGACATTTTGCATCCTTTGAAGATACAATTGAACCACAAAATTCACATTTAAACTCAAAATCTTTATCAAAATGGTTCTTATCATAAGAAATATAGCAAGATGGCTTAATATTTCTCAACGCCCTGAGACCTGAAAAGAAATATAAATATATGCATATCAATAAAAGTAAAATTATCAACATGCTGATAAATACTGTGCAAAATGAACTTAAAATTTCCATGATTACTCCCTCATATCTTTTATTTGATTTATCTAATTTGATTTTAGCAAATGTGCATATATTTTTTCAACAATGTAAACATTTTATATCATACCAGATATATCCTGCTTTTCTTGCAAATCCATCCACTTATTCAAAAAAGTTCTTTGCAGTCTTCCGGAGAATGAAGTTTCTTCATATGCATTGATATGAATTGGTCTGCTGTGAATATATCATCTCATTCTCTTTATATCCGTTAATGTACACATATAAAAGTCCTGCTGATGAAAATCTTTGCTCATAACATTTATTCTTTATATATACCATAGTTTTAATATTTTTTAACTTATTAATTATATCAGCAAAACCATTTGCAAAATCATTGTCAGATTCATAGCCAATTAAAACAAGCAAATCTTTCATATGCACCTTCAGCAATCTGCACTCGGTTTACAACGATGTAGTTCTTATGCTAACAACTAAGATTATATAAAGTCAGTATGTAATAACCATCTGCATTAAAGACAACATATTATATCAAAATGTTGTATTACCTTTAAATTTAACATATAATGTATCCACACATTTTATTATATTATGTTTTATCAATACATCTGCAACAATTCCCATTTTATCTAACTTCAGACTGTTCATTATTTTCTCGTTATCAGTAATAATTCTATTCATAGGTCGTCCATCATTGAATACGAATTTATTCGCAACAGCTTCCATCATCCCAATAGTTTTATACTCATTTCTTAATCTTTCATCTAATTCATGTGCATTAATACAGGTATCCATCCCACCTAGAATTGTATCTATAGCATATAAATCCTCTGCTGCCTTAATCTCGTCATCATTGCTTTTTTGCTTAACTAATACATATGCCATATCAACATAATAATCATTGTATCTTACCATCTCTGCCATCCTTTTCCCTCCGCATTGCCACAATTTGTTGTATGATGAACTTATTTTAACGCAATTTATTAGTCGAAACTTGTCATATTATGGTAAGAAATTCCGATTTAGATTTACTTTACGAGTGCTCCCCACTCAGCCTCTTTAAATCCCACTAGTACTTTATCTTCACTTATAACCATTGGACGTTTTACCAACATTCCATTCGAAGCAAGCAATTTTAACTGTTCTTCTTCGCTCATTGATGGCAGCTTATCCTTCAACTGCATTTCCTTATAAACTAATCCACTTGTATTAAAAAACTTTTTAAGCGGAAGTCCACTCTGCTTATACCATGTCTGTAATTCGTCAAAGCTGGGATTTTCCTCTGCAATATTACGCTCTGTAAATTCTATATTGTGTTCCTCCAGCCATTTCTTAGCCTTCTGACAGGTTGAACATCTTGGATAACATAAAAATAACATTTTGAACCTCCTGTTTAACTTGTATTATTTTTCATATACTATCTGTTTATTATCATATCACAATGTCCCGTGCGTAGCTATCTCAATATAAATATTATACTATTGCCGCTTTAAAAGCATAAAAGCGAGGTTGATGTACATCCTCGCTTTTATAATATAATTATTAAATTGTGATGGTATGCCGCTGGCTACTATTCAAACTCTTCCCAAAGGAAGTATCATCAAATCAAAAATGCTGATTTTATGCGGCATTCCACCGCATCTGTTTCATCTAATGTTACTCTTTTCATATCGTTTTCAAAAACTTTAGTTGCAAATTAGTTGCAATGATTCAATATTGCTTCTACGAAATTCATGGCAGATATAATCTACTTTTACTACTAAAAACGAATAATCAAATGTGGCTTG